>RCMY010003142.1_pt1 | contig 14746 bp, 13 predicted proteins | sample 2041341 | NCBI WGS metagenome assembly RCMY01 (sample SAMN09708234, study PRJNA481090) | Marine sediment metagenome, whole genome shotgun sequencing project.
CAGACCCGCCCCGACGCTGTCCCGCGTTTCGGGTATATCGGCGCTGGGATAGCTGGTCACCGGGTCAGATTACCCGCGCCCGGCCACTGATCCCGGCAGGCCGAGGCCCCATTAGGCGAACCTCGGAGCCCCATTAGGCGAACTTCGCGTCCCCATCAGGCGAACTTCGTGTCAGACGATTCGGTGCATCCAGTTGAAGGTGTCGTCGGCACGGCCGTACTGGACGTCGACGAGGGCCTGGCGCAGACGCATCGTCAGGTCGGTGGAGGCGGGGGCTGGGACCTCACCGCCGTCGTACTTCAACGCACCCACGGGGGTGACGACCGCGGCGGTGCCGCAGGCGAAGATCTCGACGATCTTGCCGCTGGTGACCCCGTCGCGCCACTCGTCGATCGACAACCGCCGCTCGGTGACCTTATGGCCAGCCTTCGCAGCGAGGTCGATGATGCTGGCGCGGGTGATGCCCTCGAGGATGGTGCCGGTCGCCGGGGTGACGATAGAACCGTCGTCGAACACGAAGTACATGTTCATCCCACCGAGTTCCTCGATGTAGTGACCCTCCTGGCCGTCGAGGAACACCACCTGATCGCAGCCCTGTGCGGTCGCCTCCTGCTGGGCGACCAACGAGCTGGCGTAGTTGCCGCCGGTCTTCGCGGCGCCCATGCCGCCGCGGCCGGCGCGGGTGTACTCCTCGGTCAGCCAGAGGGTCACCGGCTTCACGCCGCCCTTGAAGTAGGCGCCGGCCGGGCTCGCGATCACCATGAAGGTGACGTGCTGTGAGGGCCGCACTCCGAGGAACTTCTCGGTGGCGATCATGAAGGGCCGGATGTAGAGGCTCTTCTCGCCCTCGGGATCGGGCACCCATCGCTGGTCGACCTTCACCAGCGCATCGACGGCCGCGACGAAGTCCTCCTCCGGCAGCACCGGCAGCGCCAGACGGTGCGAAGAACGCACCATCCGCGCGGCGTTCTCGCCCGGTCGGAAGGTCCAGATCGAACCGTCCTCGCGCCGGTAGGCCTTCATCCCCTCAAAGGTCTCCTGGGCGTAGTGCAGCACCGCCGTCGCGGGGTCCAGGCTCAGCGGCCCGTACGGCGTGATGCGGGCGCCATGCCACCCCTGGTCCGGCGTCCACTCAACGGTGAACATGTGATCGGTGAAGTGAGTGCCGAACCCGGGGTTGGCGAGGATTTCCTGAAGGGAGGCGTCGTCGACCGCGGTCTCGGACAGCGTGGTGCTGATCTGCATGGACGTCACGTTAGTTGCTCCTTCAGGGAATGGCGCGGGGGCTAGCCCAAACGCGCGGCGATGGCGTCGCCGACCTCGGAGGTACGCCGCGTGGCACCGGGGGTGCGATCGGCCAGATCGGCCAGAACTGCGCTCTCCACCGCGGCGGCGGCATCGGCGTGTCCGAGGTGGTCGAGCATCAGGGAGACCGACAGGATCGCTGCGGTCGGGTCGGCCTTCTGCTGGCCCGCGATGTCGGGCGCGGAGCCGTGGACGGGCTCGAACATCGACGGGGCGGTCCGGTCAGGGTTCACGTTGCCCGAGGCAGCCAGGCCGATGCCACCGGTGATGGCGGCGGCCAAGTCGGTGATGATGTCGCCGAAGAGGTTGTCGGTGACGATCACGTCGAAGCGGGACGGGTCTGTCGTCATGAAGATCATGGCGGCGTCGATGTGCATGTAGTCGACCGTGACGTCGGGGAACTCGGCGGCGACCTCCTGGGTCAGGCGCCACCACACGGCTCCCGCGTTGACCAGCACGTTGGTCTTGTGGACCAGGGTCAACTTCTGGCGCGGCCGACGCTGGGCCCGAGCGAAGGCGTCACGGACGACCCGCTCGACGCCGAAGGCGGTGTTGACCGAAACCTCGGTGGCGACCTCCTGAGGTGTTCCGACCCGGAGCGCTCCACCGTTGCCGGTGTAGGGGCCCTCGGTGCCCTCACGAACGACCACGAAGTCCACGTCGCCGGGTGCAGCGAGCGGTGAGGTGACGCCCGGGAAGATCCGCGACGGGCGCAGGTTGACGTAGTGGTCGAGTTCGAAGCGCAGACGCAGCAGCAGTCCCCGTTCCAGGATCCCCGGGGGGAGGTTCGGGTCGTTGGGCTTGCCGCCCACCGCTCCCAGCAGGATCGCGTCGTGGCCGCGGATCTCTTTCAGGACGGTGTCGGGCAGAACCTCGCCGGTCGCGAGGTACCGCTCGGCACCGAGGTCGTACTGGGTCGGTGAGATCTTCACCGGGGCGACCGCCTCGAGCACCTTGAGCGCTTCGACGGTGACCTCTTGACCGATGCCGTCGCCGGGGATGATGGCGAGGTTCAGGGTGTCGTCACTGGAGGAGTTGGTGTTGTTCATGGAGCGAACGCTAGTTGTCGTCGGGGCGTTGGTCTGACGCGTCTCGCTGATCGACGATCTGCTGCTGCTGTTGTTGCTGCTGCTGGTTGAGAAGTTGGCTGGGCTGCCGGTGTTTGGCCGGGCCCCATTCGAAGGGTTCGTCGTTCTTGGCGTGATCGCACATGGTGTGTCCTCGCTGTGGGGTGATCGGCTGACGGCTACGTCGAGGTCACCCACGCGGCGGACGGCGGCGTACTCCCGGATCACGGGTGGACACACAGCCCTACGTGGAGCGGATCGCGCTGGGCGGCGGGGGCAACCCGCCGCGTGGGACGACCTCTGAAGAAGACTTCATCTTCGAGAGGCCCGTCACTCACCGGCGTACGCCGAACACCGCGACGAGGTGGCCTCTCGTGGCAGCTAGTGCTGCTGGGCCTCGCCGCGGCGACCGATAAGTACGACCACGTTCCACATGATGGAAGCAGCCTACGCCCGGTCCCCCGTTTTTGGCCAGAACATTCAGTCCTTGGTCCACCAGTCAAGACCGTGTGGTCCCGGTGACACACTCACGCCATGAGCGCACCCCCCGAACTGCCCGACGTGGTCCGCCGGGCTTTCGACGTCTCCCGCAAGGCCGGTTACGTCTCTTTCTGCCGCAACGAGACCGGCCGACTTCTCGCTGCTTTGGCCGCAACCCGCACCGGAACGATGGCCGAGTTCGGTACCGGTTGCGGGGTAGGCACCGCGTGGCTCCGCTCCGGAGTACGGGGAGATGACGCCCGCATCATCACCGCTGAGTTGGACCCCCGGCTGGCCAAAGCGGCCGCCACCATCTTCGTGGAGGACCCTCAGGTAGAGGTGCTGGCGGCGGACTGGTCGACTCTGACGGACAAGGGGCCCTTCGCGCTGCTCTTCCTCGACTCGGGACAGCCCGGCGCGGTCGGGGTGGACGCGGTGGTGGATCTCGTCGAACCAGGCGGAATCGTCGTACTCGACGACTTCACCCCGTGCGAGAGTTGGCCGCCGATCAGTTACGGCCGGGTCGACACCCTGCGCGAGGAATGGCTCTCCGATGAACGGTTCACCAGCGTCGAGGTGATGGTCGCCTCCGACGCCTCCACCCTGATCGCCACCAAGCGTTAGAGGGACACGCCGGAGTCAGCCGGAGTCAGACTTCCCCGGGTGAGGCGCGGCGGACCACGATCCGGGTCCAGGCTCCGAGGTAGATCCGGTCGTCGTCAGTGACCTGCTTGCGCTGCCCCTGTGGCACAGCATCGGTGGGCAGACGACCTGACGCGCTACCGACATAAGTGCCGTTGGAGGAACCGAGGTCCTCGACGAACCAGCGGGTCCCGTCGGTGGTCAGTTGTGCGTGTCGCCGGCTGATCCCGTTGTCGGAGGACAGATCAATGTCGGGGTCGATCCCTCGACTACGCGACGCGCGGCCGATGAGCACCGAGGTGTGTTGGAGCGCAGTGACGATCGGAAGCCCCGGTGAGGGCATCGGATCGGTGCTGGCCTGGTCGGCGTACCAATCGGGGTCGATCCAGATCTCCGCCACCCAGGCGTCCGTCGGAGCCGGGGACGGGTTCGTCGTCGGGCTCTCGGGGACGGACTTGGTAGCGAGATCAACCTGCGCACTGGGATCGACCTGCCGAGGCAGGCTTCCGGTGGTGAAGTCGTATCCGCACGCCTCACAGAACAAAGCGTTCGGCGGATTGGCGGCCGCGCAGTTGGGGCAGGCAGTCGCACTGCCCGCAGCCGGCCCTGAGGTCGGGGCGCTCGCCTGCGCACCGTCGAGAATCGCCAGCCCGCAGACGTCGCAGTAGTCGCTGGCCGTGGAATCGTGCCCCGCTGGGCAGACGGTCATTTGCGGATCCTCGTGGTCTTAGTCGACGCGGTATCGAGGGCCATCTCGTCCTCCTTGGCGATACTGCGGCGCAGCCGCACGGTGCCCTCGCGCTCGTCGGTGATGTCGACGACCTTGCGCAACTTGGACGTCGCCTCGTCGTTGCCCGTCGCAGCAGCGAGCTGGACGGCCCGACCAAGCTTCGTGGTGGCGGTGGCCTCGTCGCCGGATGCCTTGGCTGCCAGACCCTCTTGAATCATCGAGGCCAACTCGGTCTGTCCGGTGTAGTGCGCGACCTGCTGGTCGATTCTCGTGGTCAACTCCGAGTTGTTCGACCAGGTCGCCTTCACCAGGGCCTGGGTGACCACGTTGTCGCCGAGCGCGACTTGGACCCGGGCTGCGAGTTGTTCCTGGCCGATGGCCTTCGCGGCAACCCTGATCGCGACGTGGTAGTCGCGCGACTCATCGGACCAGGCGCCGGTGGGGTAGCTGCCGGTGAGCGCGTTGACGTCCGTACGCCGATCAGTCAGGTCCTCCACCGTCGGGGACACCTGGCGAACGAACAGGATCTGCGCTCCCTGTGGGGACCACACCCGAAGCGTGGCGTCTGAGACGCCGCGGGACATCGAAGCCCGCATCATCTCCTGGAACTGGGCCTGCATCTCGGCAGGGGAAGGGATGATGTCGACCGAACCGAGCAGCGCGGTGGAGATCCTGCGGATCTCATCGACCTTCCAGTCCGTTCCTGCACCTCGGCAGTCGCACTGGAAGACTCCCGTGGCCCGCTGGATGGCGGCGTCGAGACGCCCAGGAGCCTCCCGGTTCTCCCCGTCGGTCAGCAGGATCGCGTGCCGCTGGGTCACTTGCGGAACCGAAGCGAACAACGTGAGGGCGAGGTCCACCCAGGTGCTGATGGCGGTGCCGCCGCTTCCGGAGAAGCGGTCCACAGCGGCGATGGCCGCTGCTCGGGTCTCGGAGTCCATCGGCGTCAGGCCGGGCCCGGAGGAAACGTGCGGGTAGGCCAGGGCCGCCCGGTCCGAGCCAGCGATCACGGCGAACCAGGTCCCGTCGACGATCTCCGCGAGCGCCGACTGAGCCGCTTTCTTGGCCGCCGCCATGGTCTGGGGACCCATTGATCCCGAGGTGTCAACGATGATGATTTCCCCAGCAGAACCGCCGCCGGTCTGCCCCGCGGTGCCTGCTCCGGAACAGGTGACCGTGACGATGGCGTTCACGTCGGTCCCCCCGTCGGGTAGGAACTCGTTCTGATAAACGGAAGCGGTGAACTCAGCCATGGGTCTCCCTCTCGGTGTCGTGACTCGGGGTTGCAGCCGCTGTCGGCTCGGAAGTGAGTGGCGAATCGATGCGGGCAAGAGCCACCGTGATGTTGTCGGCGCCACCGCAGGCGTTGGCCAGATCGACCAGTCGCTTGGCGAGGACATCAACAGGTTCTGGCTGACCGTCGGGGTTCGTGCCGAGCATCTGCACCTGGTCGGCGATGGCCGTGGGCTCCGAGGCGTAGTTCCACAACCCGTCCGAGCAGCACAGCACCCACCCGGACCCGGTCATCTCGAGGTGTCCCACGCGCGGAGTCGGGTCGTAACTGTCCCGACCGAGCCACTTGGTGATCGAGTGAGCCGTCGAAGACGCCTCAGCCTCGGCCCGGGCGACGCCCGCATCGATCTGGAGTTGCGCGGCCGAATCATCGATCGTCAACTGCAGTGGCGGGCCCTCGTCAGGGATCCAGTAGACCCGCGAGTCTCCGACATTGGCGTAGACCAGCAGCGATCCCTCGATGACCGCGCACGCCAGCGTGGCCGAGGCCGGGTTGGGTGAGTTCGGGGCCGTGGTGTCAATGATGGCCTGGTTCGCAGCCCCCACCGCGTCGGCGACGACCCGGTTGATGGCCGAGAGCCTGCTCTGTGGGGTGCCCATGCCCGAGGGCATTGGGGTGCGCAGCACCTCGCGAGCGGCTCGAGCCCCGGCCAGGGACGCGACATCGGAGTCGGTCGAACTCGAGACCCCGTCGAGGACGATCAGAACCGCTCGCGACCCCGGGGTCTGCGAGCCCAGCAGGGCCATCGCGTCCTCGTTGCTGACATGGCGGATGCCTTTGTCGCACACACCGGCGACCCACGATGCCGGCGCTTCGCGAAAGTGATCGCGGGGGCTCATCGCCTTGGTGCCGCACTTCTCACAGTAGCCGTCGGGCATCACCTCACCCTCACAGTGAAGGCACGCGCGGCGGCCATCAGGGACCGGTGAGGGCAGGCGGGTCAGATGGGTGGGGGTGCTGATCGGTCCGGAGCCGAAATGGGCGTCCATGGGGGTCTCCGCCGGTGGAACCGCTGTCCGAGGGTCGGGGAGCGGAGCGGTGGCCGCTTCCGGGGACACCGGCACCCCGCAGCCCTCACAGAATCGGGCGTCGGGATCGAGCACCTCCCCACAGGAGGAGCAGACGGCGGCAGTGGTCACGTCAACGACCAGGCACGCACCGCGTTGGCGCGGTTGACCAGATCGATCCGATCGGCGAGTTCTGTGGTGTCCCGGGCCAACGCCCGGTAGGCGCTCTCCAAACCTGCTCGTAGGCCAGTCTCGGTGGCATCCACCGCACCGATCCGCGGAGCCTTCGCACCGGTGACGTGCGGCGGTGCGGCGGTGGTGAGCACGATCGTCAGCGCCTGCTGCAGGATGCGCACCGCGAACCGGTTCTTCGTCGTCGCGTCCATGCTCACCGCGTCGATGCTACGCATCGCTTGGTCCAGCACAGCCAGCCCTCCCCGATCCCCCGCTTGTGCGTCCGCCCCCGTTAGCAACACCTCGGCTCGCAGTTGGCGCGATTCGGTGTAGCCCCGGCTGGTCGTCGGCACCTGATCCAGTGCCGCGACGGCGGCGATGGTTTCTCCGCGGGCGGCCCGGATCCGGGCCATTCCGAAGGATGCGGGAGCCACATAGGCCGAGTCGGTCTGAGCACAGGTGTCGTAGAGGCTCTCGGCTACATCCGGCAGACCGCCGCGTTCACAAGCCACGGCTAGCGCAAGCTTGGGAGCCAGCTCACCTGGCACCTGTTGGTAGACCGCGTTGAAAGCCGCCTTGGCGGCGTCCCAGTCCTGCTTCTGCATCGCGCCCAAGCCGTCGACCCACAGGGCGCGCCACTCCCAGGGATCCAGTGTCAGCAACTCCGCCGCGAAAGCGCGGGCCTGATCCGGGCTGTTCATGGCCAACGCTGCGTGCGCACGAGCCAAGAGCACCTCGGCCGTGGTTTCAGGAGCGCTGCTCAGATCCTCGAGCCACCGAGCGGGGTCATCGGAAGCGATCCCAGACAACCAGGCGTGCTGGGAGTCCGTGGTGTCCTCCCGCAGCTCCGGCAGTTGCGACCAGGTCAGGGCTGAGGCCGAGGTCGCCGGCGCTCGGAAGAGGACGGACGCGGCGGAGGTCACCGCAACGCCCGGAGTCGCCTCGGCGACGACCTCGCGAAGGACACCGAGGAGTTGGGTGCGTAGCTCATCGGCCGAAGCGAACCGGTCTGCTGGGTCAAGAGCACAACACTTAGCGATCAACCAGTACAGGGAGTCGTACTCCGCGAAGAGCGGCGTGGTCGAGGGTGACGGCAGGGAGTGGAGGTAGGTGCCCTGATAGCCCCGGAACTCCATGCACATCACGACCAGCGACCGTCCGATCGTGTAGATGTCCGAAGCCACACTCGGACCGACCTCGGCCACTTCGGGAGCCTGGTAGCCCACCGTGCCGTAGATCGCTGACTCGTCGTCGTCGATCCGTCGCACGCCGCCGAGATCGATGAGTTTGATGGCGTCGCCGATCTGGATCAAGTTGTCCGGCTTGAAGTCGCAGTAGACCAGTCCGAGGTCGTGGAGGTACTGGAAGGCCGGCAGCACCTCGAGGAGGTAGGCCAGGGCCTGATCGACCGGTAGCGGGTTGTAGGCACCCCCGTTGTCAGCCATCCTCTTCTTCAGGATCTGCTTGATCGACTTGCCGCCGACGTACTCCATCACGATGTAGCCAGCACCCTCGTGGGTGACGAAGTTGTAGATCTCGACGATCAGCGGGTGCTCGACCTGGGCCAGGAACTGCTGCTCGGCGATCGCGGCGGCCAACGCATCCGGGTCACCGGAGTTGAGCAGACCCTTGAGCACCACCCAGCGGTCGGAGACGTTCTTGTCCTGAGCCAGGTAGATCCAGCCGAGCCCTCCGTGGGCCAACGCGCCAGCCACGGCGTACTGGCCGGCGATGAGGTCTCCCTTGACCAGTTTCGGGGTGAAGCTGAACTCTTGGCCGCACTGGGGGCAGAACCCCTCGGCTCGGCCGGGCTGCCCGTTGCGACCACGGCCGATAGCGGTGCCGCACTTAGAACAGGAACGCTTGTTCTCCGGCACGACCGGATTCGGGTTGATCGCCCCGGCCGCGTCCACCGGTGGAGCTGGCGGGACCCGGGTCAACCCTGCACCCAAGCGTGCGGCGCGCATCCGCTGCGAGCTCGACCGAGTGCGCCGGGTCGCGGCCGTGCCGGACTGAGCGGCCCGCTTCGACCCGATCGCCGCAGACTGAACGTTCATCGATGAGGTGGCTACGGACACCTCGGCCGCCTCAAGAGGGCTGGCACCAGTGGGCGCGGCACCGGGAGTCTCCTCGACCACCGCGGTGTCGGCGGCCGTGACCGCTCCCCCGCTGCCGGGGGACCCGCACACATCGCAGTAGCCATCGAGGATCGATCCGCTGCAACCTGGGGCCCCGCACGATCCGGAGCTTCCGCTTGGCGAAGCCGGGCGCGCTGGGGCAAGCCCGGGCGAGGTCGCAGTGGACGTTCCCGCTCGTGCAGGTGTCATCGCGGCTCCGCTGGCCGGGGCCATCCCGCAGGTGTCGCAGTAGCCGTCGAGGATCGATCCGGGGCAACCGGGTTGGGCACACGTCATGAGGACTCCTGCGCGCGATCGGGGGTGACTATCGATGGAGTGGAGTCGATCTGGGTCAGCCAGGACTGATAGGTCAACACGAGCTGTCGGGCCACCGCCATGGGTGTGGGCCGACGGTCGAGCACCGCGCGAGCCTGACGCTCGCTGTCGGCCAAGTCTGTCCGGTCGGCGACCCCGAGAGCGCGGGCCTTCGCGACATAGAGGTCCAGCAGAGCCACCAGATCGGTGTGCTCGGCCAGGGCGTCGGCGTACTTGTGTTGGGCGAAGGTGAGGGCCTCGGAGACCCGGCCCAGGCGCTGCAGATAGGGACCGATCGCGTCCGGGGTGTTGGGTATCGGCCCCAGGGCATCGACGTCCGGGACCGCGTTGCGCGGAGCCGGGTCCACGGTGCGTACGCACTGATCGGCCAGCCGTTCCAGGGCCTCTTCTCGACCCTCCAGGTCGGCCCGTAACTCCCGGGCGCTGCGTAACTGGTCGAGGGCATCGCGACGCTGGGCGTTGCCCACGATGAGGTCGCGTTCGAAGGTGGCTGCTTCGATCTCGATCGGGCCGAGAAGACCGGCGACGTCGGCGCCTCGGCCTGCCTTCTCTGCGGCCTCCGCCAGACGTTGACGCAATCCGTCCCACTGGCGCTCGTGTCCGCCGCGCATCGTCGCGGGTTCGAGAGCGATCTGATCGCGCAGCCGCTCCAACTGAGCCCGCAACTCCCGAATCCGTGCGGCCGCTGCGTCGGCTCCGGGCACCAGGGACAGCGTGATGCGCAACTGCCCCACGAGCGCATCGGCCAGCCGGCACGCTTCGGGCACCGAGACGGCCAAGCCCCCCGGCAGGTCGCTGGCGCCGTCCAAGCGTCCCCAGATCAGGGCCGAGATCCGCTCACGCTCCTTCTGCAGAACCCGGCCACCGTCCCAGGTGGCGTTGAGCAGTTGGTAGCGCTCCGAGACCGCCTTCCACAGCGCCAACGAAAGCATCATGTCGCCGGCGACAGACCCGCCGCGGTTGGCCAGGAGCGCAGCGCTGTCCAGATCGTCAAGCTCCACCTTGCGGCCGCGGATCCACTCGTCGAGTTCTCCGAGATACGTCTGGATCTGGTCGGGCGGCAGGGCGACCCCCAGCCTCCCTGGGGCGACCGGAGCCTTCATGACGTCGGCAGCGGACGGGTGTAGTTGGGGGCCGGTTGTTCACCAGGGACGTTGAGTAGGGGTCCGAGCCACCGCTGATAGCTCTGTTGCCAGCCACCGTTGGCCCGCTCCTCCTCCAGCACGGAGTTGAGGAAGCGAACGAGGTCTACGTCGGCGGCATTGGCGCCGATGCCGTAGGGCTCAGCGGTGAACGCCTCCTGGGGAGGAACCACTGCATAGGGGTCCTGGGCGGCGAGGCCCGCGAGCACGGTGTCGTCCCCGGTGATGGCGTCGATCTTCCCCTGCTGCAACTTCACCAGACAACCCGTGTGGTTGGAGGCTGGCACCAACACCGCGGCCGGTGAGGCGGTGCGGATGTTCTCGAGGCTGGTGGTGTTCGCCGGAGCGCAGACTCGAAGCCCCGCCAACTCCTCGGGGCTGTCGACTCCGTCGTCGGCCAGGTCCTTACGCACCAGAACCTTCTGTCCCGAGCGGTAGTACTCGTTGGAAAAAGCGATGTCCTCCCACCGCGAGCAGTTGATGGTCATGTTGCGCACGACCAGGTCGACCTCGCCCTCCTGCAGGACCGGGATCCGGTCGGCAGCAGTGATGACTCGAAGCGTCACCTTGCTCTGACCCTTGTTGCCGAACAGTGCTTCGGCCACGGCGTTGACCATGTCAATATCGAAGCCTTCGATCCTGCCGGCGATGGGGTTCCGCGACGCCAGCAGGTAGGTGTCCGCCGAGACCCCGACGACCAGCCGTTGCCGCTTGAGGATCCGGGCGACCGCGGTGCCCTTGGTGTTCTTCGACGCCGGATAGGTGGCGGTCGCGTCACCGCACTCGGGGGCGACGCTGGGCTCACCGGGTGTGGCAGAGGGTGCCGCCTCCGGGACGGGCACCGGGGTCGGCTCGTAGCCACACGCGGTGAGGGCCGCGGTCAGGGCCAGGGCGACAAGCAACTTCATGAGTACTCCTTGCGACGCTCATTGATGCCCCAGGTGGCCAACACCGCAGCGATCACCGCGACCAGGAGGGTCAACACCATCAGCGCGACGGCGAGGGCCCCGCCCGATCGAAGCCCGTCGGTGGCCTCGGCGGAGTTCTGATCAACGACCTTCTGGGCGGCCGTGTCGTAGTGATTCAGCGCGAGGGTCGATCCGCCGTCCACCGTTGTCGCTGCCGCGACAGCATCGTCCCAGTCGCCGGCTTCGTCTGTCTCGACGATCAACCGATGCTCGGCCACGTAGTCGTCCCACAGGATCTCGGTCTGATCAGAAACGTTCTCCTCGACCACCCCCAGCGCGACGGCCCACGCATCCTCGAACCCCTGCCCTGAGCCCCGCTGGATCAGACGACGGCTTTCGTTGGCCTTGGCGTCGTTGGCGGCCGTGCGAGCGGTGGCCTCCGCAACCGCCGCAGCGTAGGCGCCGTCCTGGATGTCGGAGTTGCTCGACGAACGCTGTGCGGCGAAGCCTGCGGCCACCACCGTGACCACCAGCACTCCCGCGGCGGCGAGGGCGACTCCGACGTTGAAGCGGCGTCGGAAACGTCGAGCCAACTCCCGGTTGATCCACCAGAGGCCACCGAGAGCAGCCAGCCCGATCAGCAGAATCCACAGAGGGTGCTGCCCGCCGAACTCGTCGTCGGCGCGGTCGGCATTCGCGTCGACCAAGGCGGCCACGATCGGAAGCGCATCGTTGCGCAGACGCTCCCCCGCGACGGTGAGGTACGACGCCCCCACCGGTAGACCCAGCCTGTTCCCGTCGCGTGCCTGAGCGACGTCGGTGGCGTAGGCCGCCACCTGGACGTTGAGTTCGGCCAAGGCATCGCGGTCAGCCGGTTGTGCGTCAGCGGCGGCTGCGATGAGGCGCAGGACGCGCTCGAGGGCCGCGTCGTACTCGGCTCGTTGCTCGGCGGGTTCGAGTCCGCCGACTAGGAAGGCGTTGGCCGCCAGCGCGTCAGCCCGGAACAACGAGGACTGGATCTCCTGGACCCGGACGAGTTGTTCGGTGTTGTCGGCCGCCTTGCCGTTGGCCTGCCAGCCCAGTCCCTGGAGGAGCGCGACCAGCAACCCGAACACCAGACAGAGGCCGACTGCCATCGCCTGCCAACGGTTCAACAGCGCCGGCACGTCCTCTACGTCTCCGCTGCCGGTCTGCCCGAGGGCGTCGGGCAGTGCTGGAGCAGCCACCGGCGCCATCGCAACCGCCTGGCTCTGCGTCATGGAGACTCCTCAGGGGTTTCGATGGGCTCGGACTGCTCGTCCACGAGTTGTTCTTCCCAGATTCCCTGGGGTTCAACCATCTCAGGGTCCGCCGACACCACTGGGTCAAGGTCCGCCGCAGTCAGCGTGCGCAGCTCGGCGAGGGTCGGCTGCTCGATCTCACGCAGTCGCCACGCATGATGCCCGATGGCTGCTTCAAGCAGGTTGCGCACGTAGCGGGCGTTGCCGAAGGTCGATCCTCGGGTCACGTCCCTCAACAGCGACCGCACCCGCTCGCGCACGTCATCGTCGACGTCGTACTCGGCACCGCTGGCCATCAACTCGAAGATCTTGGCCAGTTCGTCGTCGGAGTAGTCGGCGAAGTCGATCGTGGTCCGGAAGCGGCTCTCCAAACCGGGGTTCTGGCTGATGAATATCTCCATCGGCACGGGGTAGCCAGCGACGATGACGACCAGATCGTCGCGTCGGTCCTCCATCTCCTTGACCAGTGTGTCGATCGCCTCCGTGCCGTACTGGTCGCCTGAGAGCGAGTAGGCCTCGTCGATGAAGAGCACTCCTCCGGCGGCGGACTCCACCACCTCGGCGGTCTTCATCGCGGTCTGGCCCAAGAACCCAGCGACCAACTCGGACCGGTCCACCTCCACCAGTTGTCCGGTGGACAGCAGTCCCAGGGCCCGGTAGATGCCAGCCACCAACCGCGCGACCGTGGTCTTCCCGGTGCCGGGGTTGCCGTTGAAGATCATGTGCCGGGTGATCGTGGTCGCCTTGAGGCCGGCCTCTTTGCGCAGACCTTCGACTCGGAGCACGGCGGCCTGACGGTGGATCTCGGCCTTCACGTCGGCGAGACCTACTAGGGCGTCCAGCTCTTCGAGGAGCTCCTCAACGGTCTTGGGTTCCACCTCAGGCTCCGCTGCCGGCGCCGCTACGGGCTCAGGGTTCGGGGCGGTCGCGACGGGCGCGGACTGCTGCTCGGTTGACTGCGGCACGATCGATTGCTGCTCGATCGTTTGGGGTCCCCTCGGAAGTTGGGTCCCGGTCAGGTCGGTCATCTTCCTCTGGACCTCACTCAACTGCTCCAGCACCCGTCCGAGCAGATGGTCCCCCACCCCCGGGACCGGCTCGCGGGTCAGCCTCGGCAGCGGTGTCGTTGACTCACCGAGTTGGGCCGCCGCGGCGGTGGCGGCGTTCCCCACCACGCGGGGGTTCTCCTCGCCCAAGGTGCACGCAGCCAGCGCCACATCACCCAATGCTCTCGCGTAGGTAGGTGCATGCGCCGATCGCGCCGCAGCCAGCTGGCTCATCAACGGCGTCGGCCCGGCCCGGAATCGGCGACCCCGGGAGGCCGCATTCATGAACTCCTCGGCACCACCGGTGGTGCCGGTCTGCTCGATCCAATCGACGTAGGCTCCCCGAGCCGGCTGCGCGACCGTCGCGGCGAGGCACTCACCCTCCTCCAGTGCCGTGGTCGGGTCCAGACCCGCGCGTCGAGCGGCGTCATTCAGAGCGACCAGGGCATCACGCAGGGACAAGCTCATCAGGAAGGTCCTAGCTGCAGGTCGGGGCCGCTCGGTTCCCCGAACTTGGCCTCAAGGAACTTACCGTGCACCAGCAGGGCCTGCGCGTCGGCGCGGGTGGCTGCATCGAGGATGTCGTCCATCGTGGACGCGAGCAGTTCGAGTTGATCGACCAGCACCATCAGTGAGGTCTTGTAACCGTCGATGGGGCGGGTGTCGGCCCATTCCCGGGGAAGCCGGAGGTACCCCGACACCGCCTCGGGGAGGTACGACGTCGCGGTCGCCACCACGGAGTACGCCTCGGCGCTGCCCAGCCCAAGGTTGCGCAGCCTCGGCAAGGTGTCGTTGATCGTTCGAGCGATGCGGACCACCCGAGAGATGACCAGAGGCGGGGCGTTGCCGTCCCTCATCATGGCGTTGACCCGGTTCAGCGAGGCGAGGATGTCCTGCTCGGTCGGCGGTGGTGGAATCACCGAGGCGGGAGGGAGCACCGGCCCGTTCCGGTCACGCCACCAGGATCTGAGCCCCACTAGCTGCGACTCAAGCGCCGGGCAGCGGCGAGAGGTCCAGCGAACCGGCCGCGTTGCGGGCGTCGTGCTTCTGCACCCGATCAAGGTAGGCACGGGACTTGTCGACCTCGGTCTCCAGCACCCCGATGGTCATCGACATGGAGTCCAGAGCCTTGAGCTTGAACGCGTCGATGGAGTCCATCGTGGCGTAGATGTTGGCGAACGCCGCCTGGAGTTGCTCCATCCCGATCGTGGAGGAAGC
>RCMY010003143.1_pt1 | contig 14744 bp, 10 predicted proteins | sample 2041341 | NCBI WGS metagenome assembly RCMY01 (sample SAMN09708234, study PRJNA481090) | Marine sediment metagenome, whole genome shotgun sequencing project.
GTGATGAAGCTGCCCTTTGATCCTAATGCTAAGCCTAACTCTAAGCGGCTACGTGAAGGGGAGCAAAATCCTGATCCACGTAATTTCCATGCCCATATTATGGTGACCACGCGCGCTCCTGTTATTGGGCCTGATGGTAGGTTGGCATTTGACCCAAAACTTAAAATCCCTTTTGAGTGGTCTAATAAAAAGCGTAAGGAAAATGACCTCCCTTCTTCGATGGATGAGATTAAGCGTATTCGTAAGCTTTGGGTGGACACCGCTAATCAAAGACTTAAACAGCATAATTTACCACTTATGGATGAGCGTAGTTATAAGGACCAAGGACTTGATCAACAGCCCACCATCAAGATGGGGGTTGAGGCAACTGCCATGGAGCGCCGAGGTATTGCTACTGAGAAGGGGGAGACTAACCGTAAGATTCGAGCACGTAATCAGGCCGCGTTAAACCACGTCATTGACCAGAGGAAAGAAGATGAGCGACGAATTAAAGAATATCGAGACGGACTTGCTTGGGCAACTGAGCAAAATGAGAAATTACCTGGACTCATTGCAGACACAGAACAGCGAGCTGAAAGAACAAAACAGCACATTGCGTACTGCAATGAACAAAGTAGTCGAGCAGCAGATCGAGTTGATAGCACAAAACGATGCATTGAAGACGCAAAATCAGGCACTACTTGGGCAGCTAAACGATGCAAAAACTTACCAAAATGGATTAATGACGCAGACAAAAGAAACCATAAAGCACAACAAAGAATTAATCTCTCAAAACGCTGTGTTACTGCAAACTCAAAAAGAGCTGCAGACAGCGAATCAATCGCTAAGAGCATCCATAAAAACGCTACAAAGCGAGCAAGACCTACCCCAACCCCCTTCGATGACAACGCACGACGAGCAAGAGCTGCTCGACTTGATCAGCAGCAAAGACGAATTAATAGAGAAACTAGAAGAGCAAAACTCGAAGATGAGAGAAGATCTGAACGTGCTGAGCAGCTTAAGCTAAGATTTGCTCATAAATTACTCACTGCCACAAAAACAGACAATTGTCTGAGACCTGGCTGGAATGAGGATCCTAACGACTACCCTGATAAGTATGATTATAGACAAATTAAGGTGATCAAAGACTTTGTGACATCGCTGAATCTTCAAAGTGATTATTTTAGAGATAATTTGATAACGGTTAAAAACAAGGTTGATGAGAATTTTATGGAAAACAACAAGGCCCTTATTTATCTTGTTAACCATCCTAGGCAGGAGCGTGAGCAGTATAACGATCGGTTAACTGCATGGTTTGAATTTAAAGAAGATATTGACCAAAAAAGAGCAGATTTCAACCAAAGCATTATTCCTAAATTAGGCGGTAATGGTGGAGAGGTTGGTAGAATGACCCGAGATATCATATCTTCATTTAATTACCTTGAAAGCCTAGATCGGTTTATTAGCGACAATAAACAAACCATAGAGGCACGAGAGTTAGCTAAGAATCATAGAGCAGATACGCTTGATAGAACCTGCCAACAATTTAAGTATGCCTACTTCGATGTGCTTAAGTTACCAAGTGGCCAACGAGAAAGTTATACGAACGCTCTAAATTCGTCTGTAGAGGCCTTTAAAAACATTTATGGAACTCAGTTACCAGTTGAGGAAAACAAGGCTATTGATGATGGATTGCGTGCGTTTAATAACGAATTAGAGCAATCTTACAGACCTTCGAGAGGTTTTAATAGATAAGTGCCTTTGGCTAAGAAGATAGCTTCTTAAACTTGAGATTCAGATAGTCATCATGAGTGTTGATTGTTTGAGTGGCTTATTTTTATTTTTTAATGTAAAACAAAAAATGTCCTTTCTTTGTTTTTAAATACTTTTTAAATACTTTTGTCCTTTTCATGAAAATCTATACAGCCCTTTGTTTGCAATGCTTAACAGCTAGTAATTATTTTTTATAGTGGAATATTAGGCGGTCTAAGGTGGAATATTAGGCGGTCTAAGGTGGAATATTAGGCGGTATTAGTGGAAAATTAATTTGTCATTTCAACTAATGTTGTTTATCCTTCACTATAAGTATTAATACAGCGGAATATTATGATATGTATAAAAATGAGATGGCGCAGTTCCAGAATAATCTGCGGGACTTTGTAGGCGAGTCTTATACGGTTAAAGTAGATAAGAATTTAAGCAAGCAAGAGCGCGATGAACTTACCGATCATGTAAGAAGGATGATAGGCGATAATAATGCTACTGTTCTTATTGTTGAACCTGTTATAGAACCGAAATTTGATTTTACTTTTGATTTGATTAATTCAAGCGCAAAAGAAATCAAACCAACACAGAGTATCAGTGAAGTAGAGAGTAAGCCCGCCCTAATTTATAGCGATAAATGGCTAGTGATGCAGAACCGTTTATTAAATGCCATTTCAAATTTGGACTTGAATGAGCGGCGTCTGATTATGTTCTTATCGCCATTGGTACGTAAGCATGTAGAAAGCGAGCCTGATGCGAGAAAAAGAGTGTTTACGGTTAATGCGCTAGAGTTCGCCCATGAATATAATTTAGGGAAAAAAAGTATTTACCGTACCTTGGCAGATATTGCTGATAGCATGCTGCACAAAGCGTTCTTTTTTTGGAACTTTAAGGATAATGAACGAACGCATAGAACGGGGGTGTCGTGGCTTGTCGAATGTGAATATAAGGAGAAAGAAGGTCACTTAGAACTCATATTGGCCGATACGGTGATTGAAATGCTATCAGTATTCGACCGTGAAAATCCGTTTACCAAATGGGAACGACATTGGATTATTAACCTGGGCAGTTATGGCATGATTTTATTCGAGCTGATTGCCAGCTGTATGTTCCAAGAACACAAAAAAAAGACGTATACCATTGAATATTTACGTGAAAAATTTAATTGTCTTGATAGCTATAGCAGGAATATTGATTTCAAACGTTATGTATTAGATACAGCCATTAGTGATATTCATGCGCACACGCCTTACCGTATCAGCTACACTCAAAATAAAAAGGGGCGAGTCATAAGTGAGATTGTCTTTAGTTTTGAAGATACAAGGGAAAAAGCGTTAAAAGGTAGAAAAGGTGAAAATAAGGGGTTAGAGCGCGACCCCAACACGGCTGATATGTTCACCAATTACTCTGATAAACAACTGGCTAGAGCAGTGCACAGCAAGAAATTCATTGCAGATTACAACGGTTTGGTATCAGCTCAAAACTCTGCTAATCAATCAAGTGGTGCCTGGATTAGCCACATGGTTGAATGGGTTAAAAAAGACCCTGAACGCTTTACCAAGCGTTCTGTGCAAGAGTATTTAGACGATGAGCAAGCGCCCAGGTTCTGATTACATATGGATAAGTCTGCATTTAAATCTGTTAATAGGCGGTTGCTCTATCTATTAATTTTATTTATATAATAGACTATTGGTCATTAGCTCCAATCACAGACTCTTTAGAAAATAATTGGGAAGCCACCTCTACAGTTTGAATCACTATTAAAGTGTTGAGAGTGGGGTAACTAAGCAAAATTGTATAATGTAACCACAAGAATAAGTTCGCTCAGAAATTATAGGTGACATCAAGCTAACGAGGAATTTACTAAAATGAAAAACAACAAGACAACCAAAACTTTATTAAGTTTGTTATTGGTTAGCCCTATGGTACTTGGGCTTACTGCTTTCACGTCATCAACTGCTAACGCCAGAACAACCGCAAATTCTCCAGTTTTCAAGAATGCGACTGATTATTACAACAGTACATGCTCTAATAACGATGAGCTTACAGGCAAGATTGTACTTTCTAGTCCAGAGTATTATCGCTCTTTACTCAACAATAAAGAGATTATTACCAATCTGCACTTAGAGAATGAAAGTAAAGGCATATACTTTGGTAGAACGGCAAGCTCACACAATGGTGTCAATATCGAAGCCTACTATAATGCCAAAACCGATACTTTCTTTGATGTTAAGGCGCAGATAGATATTAGAAACTGTAGTGGGTTTAACAGGTATAGCAGTCTACCTGCAACCGACCAATTTGGTAACAAGTACAAGGTAGAGGAGTTGTATCTCACCAACCAGAGCATGTACAAAAAGGATGGAAGTCCAGCTGACTCCGAAGCTTTTGTTGAAGCGCTGTCTGTTCCTCTTAGCGACAAGGCGCTAAAAAAATACGCTAAGCACGGCATCAATCTAACGCTCCGCACTACGATGAAAGACCCATCTGCTACGCCAAAGCAGTTAGTTATCATTCCGTCATACTTACTGCAAAGCTTCCTTTCGGACTTTAGAAATCAAGGTGAAGCGCTCAAGAAGCATCACAAGAAGCAAGGGAAGAAGTGGTAATCACTAAATAAGCAAAAGGCCTCAATCTTAGGTAGCAAGTAAAGTTATTATCTGCAATTAACCCTAAAAAAGCCCCTTTTTAGGGGCTTTTCCATGAATAATAGCTTAAAAAACTATAAAGCGAAGTCATTTAACGTAACGTCTGTTATGCGAAGTGTCGTATTTCACTACCTTAATATCTATTGTTAAAAACCATTTTGATTAAGGACTTTATAAAGTTCACAACCATTTTGTTCACCATTATCACAAGACTTCCCAGCCCACTCTTTGGCCTTGTGGGAATCCTGAGGGACGTAACCTCCTTTAGCATACATCAACCCAAGATTGTATTGAGCAATAGCATCTCCTTGGTTGGCAGCTTTCGTATACCACTCTACGGCTTTATGATAATCCTGACGGACGCCTCGGCCGTTACTATACATCACCCCAAGGTTGAATTGAGCATCAACATCCCCTTGGTTGGCAGCTTTTGTATACCACTCAACCGCTTTGTGATAACTCTGACGGACGCCTTCGCCTTTACTATACATAAACCCAAGATTGAGCTGAGCATTAGCATTCCCTTGGTTGGCAGCTTTTGTATACCACTCAAATGCTTGATAATAATCCTGATGGATGCCTTGGCCTTCACTATACATCAGGCCAAGATTGTACTGGGCAGTAGCATCTCCTTGGCGGGCTAAACTTAAAGTATCGTTATAGCTTAAAGGAGAGTTATAGCTTAAACCCACTTCTGCCCCAAGTGCTGATACAGATAACATTGTTGATAATATTAGGATACACAGCTTACCATTTAGTATATTCACAGCATGGCCTTATTATTATTTCTTGATAAAAATTATAGCTTTTCAGGAATAGGCTTTCCAATAAAAATAGAGAAATTATATAACGTATATCTGATTTGACCCCTTTTTTATACATGATCGGTCTGATTTAATCTGAGAGACATAAACAGTAGGTGTTCAGATTATGATAATGTACTGTACATATGCAAAAACACACCTGAACACATGGACAAAACATGAACATATCGGTATCGGAAGCATCAAAAAGATGGGGCGTATCAAGAACCACAATCTACAAAAAGATAGATGATGGTGAGCTTTCAAGAAATTCAGACAAGAAAATAGATACTGCTGAAATGTTGCGGGTTTTTGGAAACCCACCAAATACTGAACGTACTGAACAAAATGATAAAAACGTTCAGAGAACACCAGTGAACAGTGAGTTTGTACAGGATAACGTACAGTTAAAACATCAACTAGAGATGGAAAAACTAAAGAACGTTCACCTGCAGCAGCAGGTAGACCATCACAAACAGTTGGTTGAGAACTATCAAAAACAAATTGAGCAGCTTAGTAAGAGTTTGGACAAAGCGAATGCCAGTATTCAGGACTTTGCACAGACCAAGCTATTAGAAATGAAAAGCAGCTTATCAACAGATTTGCAGCCTCAAATTGAACCACAAACAGAAGACACTTCAGTTGATTGCCCTCAAGAACCAAAACCACCTAAAGAACCAGCGACACCTGAACTAGATGCAAAAAACGAAAGCAAACGTGGTTGGTTATCTTGGCTGAAATAAGTGAGCTTGTGATCAATCAAGTTTTAACTCACAGAATTTTTCAACTCTTGTGACACATCAGAAATCAATTGCCTTGAGCATTTTATCGTCTGTTGAATATCTGAGTAACTGTCTCCTGATTTTAGAAGGCTCGCAATAATTTTACGCTTTTCCACATCCTTTCCTCGCCCTTTGTATTTGCCTTGAGCTTTAGCGCGTGCAATACCTTGCATTTGACGGTTACGCCTATCCTCATAATCCTTTCTAGCAATCGCTGCTAGCATATCAAGTAGCATGTCATTTATGGCGCGTAGTACACTGTCCATAAACTCAGAGCTATTACCTTGTTGTAATGCCATATATGACGTGGGCAACTCTTTAGACACCACAGAAAGGCGTTTGGCTGATAGTTTTCTCTTTAGAGTATCCCAGTCAGTTTGATTTAAACGTGCCAAACGGTCTATCTGTTCAACTAAGATTACATCGCCCTCAGAAGCATCATCAATGAGCTGCATTAGTTGTGGACGTTCTAGCATCGCTCCTGATTCGTTCTCAGTATAGAATGCTGCGATTTTAAGGCCATGCTCTCTAGCAAATTCAACAAGTTCATCTTTAGCACGATTGGCGTCTTGATCTTTGGTTGAGGCACGAAGGTAGGCTCTAATAAACATAAACACCCAAAATAGTCTGTTATAAGTGGTTCTATTATAACGGTCTATTTTGGGTGGTCTATTAATACTTTATATGTTGTTTTTAGATGGTTCCGCTAGGGTATAGCCATAACAAAGCAGTATTTTTTATTCTGTCTAAATATAATTAAAGATTTTCGGTAATTATCAACATGAATTGAGCATAGGTAACTCCACGCTTAAAACAAGCTTACTAGAGCCTTTGATCTTTTTACGGATGCTATATATCGTTGATAATAAGGGTTTAGCGCTCATTAAAAGAACTCTATAACAACCTTATAACCTACTTATAACACCTTTATATACTCCAGATAACTAGTTTGCATGCTCATTAAAAGACATTTACACATGATTAAAAGAAGTCTATAACCCACTTATAACATCTTTATATACAGCCCAAGATTCTATTCCTCACTTGGATACTAAACCAGTGAAGGCACCTGATTGGCTATCCATAGGTATAACACCAACACACTTTAGCCCTAAGGAAAAAATACTGTCAGCTAGTTTGCTCTTGCCAGAAGTTGTTGATAGACAACTCATATTCATGGTTATTTTTATGATTATCATATCCTGTGATGAGTTGAAGTCTATAATCCAATGAGTCGACACCCATGAACTTATAATACTCTTTCCACTTTTTATCTATCAAACCATAGATAGTTTGGATTTCAAAGACATCAGGAAGGAAGTCTTTATGGGCTAACCAGAACTCTGAGAACACATTGAAGAACCCTCTCAGATAAGGGCTAGGATGATACTTTTCGACTATGTACTTATAAGAAAAAACAGGTAATTCTGGGTACATATCTACATACACACCCCTCACCGCCTCTTTTTCTTTATTTGAACAACATAACATAGAGAATCCTTTTTTTAATCACTTTTGAAATAATGACCCTACCATCAAACCCGTGCAGTTTAACTTGGGTGTTTTAGTTGTGCAGCATTTAGAGCACTCAGCCTCATCGATCACACCCTCCCACCAACACCTTTAAACTTCTCAACAAAAGCCGACATCTTCTGAAAAACACTTTGCTTCTTGGTTAGATACTGAGGATTAAGAGGGCTTAGCTTAGGTAGAACCTCATTTAGCTCCGTACCATTCTCACTGGCGTACTCACGCTTTAAAGACGCTGTGATATAACGCTTAGCCGCCTCTTCATTAAGATTTTCAGCAGCAATCATATCTTGCGCTTCACGCTGCTGCTCTATTTGAGCAAAGTTGAAGAATGCCTCAATAATACTGGACTTATCAGGGATGTTATCCAAGTTGGTTTGATTGATGAAATCTACTACCAGGCTTTCTTTAGCACGGTTGCCAAGGCTTGCTCGAATCATTCGGCGCACCTCTTCAACTAAGGCGGACTTGTCCTTGGTATTCTTGTTATGCTCAAAAATCAGCTCAAGGATGTAATCAAGGTTAATCTCTTGAGACTTAAGAAGATCCACCTCAAAAACCACTTCATCCCAGTCAAGCGAAGACTCGCTTTGATCCTTGGCTGCTTTTTCACGGCGCAGCCAGTCACGTATGTCGTTATACGTTGATCGATAGTCTTGTACGGTGCGTTCAGCAGGTACATCAATGCTTTGCATGGCAGCAAGATCTTCATCAGTCAAATAATGCTCAGCTTTGAATATTTCAACTTCTTCAGCATCAGTAATATCTATGCTTTGAAGCGCTTTTAGGCTCGCAAACTCATCATAGTTTTGTAAGATGTTCTCGACACGTAAATACTCACCAAATAACTTAGCAAAGTCTTTTTTGTCCGCCTCTTTGACAATCTCATCAGGGTTAGGAAAGCGTTGCTGTAGCTCCTTAATCACCTCCAAATAGCCACGTCGTGCTTTGCCTGTCGCAATATCAGTAAAGCCTTCTAGATACTCCTTATAACTTTTTTCTAACACGACGTTCTTAGTGTTTCTATCCCCAAATAAGGTGATAGCATCAATGGTCGCTTGCTCTAAGTCACGAAACGTCACGATATTGCCAAAGGTCTTAGTCGCATCATAAATGCGGTTAGTACGTGAGAACGCTTGCATCAGTCCGTGATAGCGAAGGTTTTTATCAACATAGAGCGTGTTTAAGGTCGGCGCATCAAAACCTGTCAGGAACATACCGACAACAATCAGTAAGTCCACATCCTGCTTAATAACGCGTCCTGCAAGATCACGATAGTAGTTTTGAAAAGACTTACTGTCTACGCCGTAATTGGTCTTAAACATCTCGTTGTAATCATTAATAGCACGGCTTAAAAACTCTTTGGCACTGCTATTCATGGCGGTAGGCTCAAAACCTTCATCAGCAATATCACCAATTGCATCTTGTTCTTCATTGGCAGCATAGGAAAAGATGGTAGCAATCTTTAAGGGCCTCTCGCTGTCCTTTTGTAGCTGATTCAAGGTCTCATAGTAAGCCTTTGCTGCGTCCACACTACTGACGGCAAACATGGCATTAAAGCCTTTACCGTTTCCCTTTAAACGATGGGTTTTTTGCTTAAAGCTGTTTAAGACGTACTTTGAGACCTCTTCAATACGATCAGGGTGCAATAGCAGCTGCTTGTTTTCTGCAGCAGTAAGCTTCTTCTCGTCCTGCTCGCTTTCAATGGCTTGAAACTGTGGACGCACGTCATTGTAGTCCACCTTAAACTTCAAGACCTTCTCGTCGCGAATGGCATCAGTGATGACGTATGAATGCAGCTCATGGCCAAAAACACTGGCCGTCGTCTCTGCACCCAAGGCGTTCTCTGGGAAGATAGGAGTGCCTGTAAAACCAAACTGGTAGTACTTTTTAAACTTTTTCTTTAGGTTCTTTTGTGCTTCACCAAACTGGCTACGGTGTGCCTCATCAAAGATAAACACCACTTGTTTATTATAAATGGGTAAATCAGCCTCACCTTTCATCAGGTTGTTTAGCTTTTGAATGGTGGTGACAACAATTTTATTATCGTCTTTTTCAAGGTTGCGCTTTAGTCCTGCGGTACTGTCGGAGCCGTTAACGCTATCAGGGGAGAAGCGCTGGTATTCTTTCATGGTTTGATAATCAAGATCCTTACGATCCACCACAAAAAACACCTTATCAATAAAAGGCAGTGACGTTGCTAGGCGGGCAGCTTTAAAACTGGTTAAAGTCTTACCTGAGCCTGTGGTATGCCAAATATAGCCGCCACTCTCGAGAGTGCTCCACTTTTTGGATTGATAGGCACTATTTATCTTCCATAAAATACGCTCAGTAGCAGCAATCTGATACGGGCGCATCACCAATGAGGTGTTACTCACATCAAAGACGGTATAATGCATCAGCACGTTTAATAGGGTGTTTTTTTGAAAGAAGGTCGCGGTAAAGTCTTTTAAGTCTTTGATTAAGGTGTTATCGGATCTCGCCCAGTTCATGGTGAAATCAAAGCTGTTCTTATTGCGCTTGGTGGTATTGGCAAAGTAGCGGGTATCGGTGCCATTTGAGATCACAAACAGCTGTAAGTATTTATATAAGGAGTTATCAGAGTTAAAGCTCTCTTTGCTATAACGATGCACTTGGTTAAATGCTTCACGAATGGCAATGCCACGTTTTTTAAGCTCAATTTGCACCAATGGCAAGCCATTGACCAAAATAGTCACATCGTAGCGATTGGCCTGTGTTCCCTTTTGAGCAAACTGTTTAATGACCTGTACTTTGTTACGTGGGATGTTTTTTTTGTCCAGCAAGGCAATGTTCTGCAGGTGTCCATCATCAAAGGTGAAGTCATAGATGTGATCATCATGAATTTTTCGAGCTTTGTCAGTGATGTTATCGCTAGGATTATCAAGATACTCCATCACAAAGCGCTGCCACTCGGCATCTGTAAACTGTACATCATTTAAGATCTGCAGCTGTACACGTACGTTAGCGAGCATCGTTTCAGGCGAGTTTAAACCAGGGACAAACTCATATCCCTGGTTTTGTAAGTCTTTGAGTAACTCACGCTCTAGATCGTCTTCAGTCTGATACCCTCCATCAGGCTGATCGCACTTGGTATATTTATTTAAAACGATGAAATTATTCGACTCAGCAATCGTTTTTGTTTGTTCAGTCATGAGCCACTACCTCAGGCTTAGGAAAGCTTAAAAGCAGGTCGCGATAATACTCATATTGCTGCTGGCGTAGCTCTATTTCACGCGGTAGGCCTTCAGTGAGTGAATTAGTAAGAGCCTCAAATTTGTCGAGAATACTGACAATGCGTTTTTGTTCAGCAAGAGGTGGAATAGGAATTTTAAATCTTTTCACTTTGGCATCAGAAACTGCAGGATAAGCTGATCCACTTTGAACATCCTCAAGATAGGCTTTAAAGTTAGATGAGGATAAGTGAAAATAAATCCATTTTGGAAGTACAGCACTAGGTTTTGCTCTTAAGACGCAATATCCTGTACTAACAACCTCACCTGAGTATTCATCGTCAATTAAGCAAATTCTTTGCTGGGTTGGCCGAGTTGTTGCAAAAATAACATCATTCTTTTCAACTAACTTTTTTGCTCTGCTTGGCGCATTTTCAGCTGTTATTTCCGTTGTTTCAGTAATTTTGTTATTTTCACGACTCACAGATGAGAGGTCTATATATCGATAGACTGAGTCTGTATCGCTCCATTTAATATTGCTTGTTGATAGAGTCAACTCGCTTAACTCCTTCCAGTCAACCTCACCCTCTCCAAACGTTAACAGCTGCTCACGATAGTACGCATACTGCTGCTGACGTGCTGTAAGTTCTGCTGTAAGTTCTGCGGTAAGTTCTGTAAATGTGTCTAAAATTCGGACTATTTCGGCTTGGATGTTTAGGGGTGGGGTTGGTATTTGGAGTTTTTCAATATCATTTGCCTTTAAGTAACCTTGCCCAGAGTTATTTTTAACTGAATTAAAATGATTTTTCATCCTCGGAGAATCGAAGAAATGTAGAAAATAGTCACTATTTATCAACTCTCCATTTAAGCGAATTAAATACATATTTTGGCCATAGAAGTCTAAATCTGTTTTTTTTACTCTCGCAACTTCACCGATTGTACCAATCATACTTATTAAAATATCACCCGCAAGGATTGGTCTATTTCGAGATAGATCCAAATAATCAGATTGAGAAATATGTTTGACTTTTTCAAAATTTATATTTCCTCCACGAATATTTTTTGATGTTATATATGGTATTTTTTCATTCTCATCGAATTTAGGCGTGGCAGGCATAATCCAAAACCTGTCTTTAGTCAACGTAGCTAATTCTCTCCACTCAACCTCAACTCCATCAAGTAGTTTTTCCATATAACTTAAATCACTCATGCCTCAATCTCCGCAACGATTTTATCGATATCAGTACGTAGCTTATCAATCTTAGCAACTGTCGTCTTAAGCTCGCTATTTAGAGTTTTAATATCAATAACCTCACGCGTATCCTCTACCTCTACGTAAGCACTTACCGATAAGTTATAGTCATTTTTAGCAATAGCACTATTATCAACGCTTGCAGATAAATAATCCGTATCTTCTTTAGCATCAAACAACGTCATGATCTGCTCGATATGCGCATCAGTCAGTACGTTAGTATTCGTCTCTGATGTAAATAGCTTACTGGCATCAATAAACTGCGTCTTACCCTCTGTTTTATGCTTTGATAGCACTAAGATATTAACCGAGATACTGGTTCCAAAGAATAAATTAGGTGCTAAGGAGATTACCGCCTCTACATAGTTATTATCTACCAAATACTGACGGATCTTTTGTTCAGCACCGCCGCGATAGAATATCCCAGGGAAGCAAACAATAGCGGCGCGCCCCTTACTAGATAAGTAATTTAATGCATGAAGCACAAAAGCAAAGTCCGCCTTTGATTTAGGAGCCAATACGCCCGCTGGCGCAAAACGCTCATCATTAATCAAGGTCGGATCATCACTACCAATCCATTTCACTGAATACGGCGGGTTAGAGACAATCGCATCAAAGGGTCTATCCTCCCCAAAATGTGGGTCTAGCAGCGTGTTACCGAGCTTGATATTAAACTTGTCGTAGTTCACGTTATGTAAAAACATATTCATACGTGCAAGGTTATAGGTGGTGTGGTTAATCTCTTGACCAAAGAACCCCTCTTCAATGATGTGATTATCAAAGTGCTTTTTAGCTTGTAGCAACAAAGAACCAGAGCCTGCAGCTGGGTCGTAGATTTTATTAACCGTCTCTTGTTTGTGCATCGCAATTTGAGCAATCAGTTTAGACACGCTTTGGGGGGTGAAGAACTCACCGCCTGATTTACCCGCATTGGCCGCATAGTTTGATATCAAATACTCATAAGCATCCCCGAATAAGTCAATCTCATTGTCCTCAAACTGATGCAGTTTAAGGCCCGCTACCCCTTTAAGTACCGCAGCTAACCGAGTGTTCTTATCCGCGACAGTATTACCTAATCGGTTACTGGTGGTATCAAAATCAGCAAACAGACCCTTAATATCAGGCTCAGAAGGATAGCCATTGGCAGAGCTCTCAATCTCTTTAAAGGTAGTGGCCAAATCCGTATTTAAGTTTTCGTTTCTATTCGCATTAGCCGCGACGTTAGCAAACAGCTGACTTGGGTATATAAAATAACCCTTAGTCTTAATAGCATCGTCTTTAATATCAGCAGTAATCACCTCATCAGGAAGAGCGGCATAATTAACACTCTCATCCCCTGCCTCAATATAATTGGAGAAATTTTCACTGATAAAGCGATAGAACAAAGTCCCCAACACATACTGTTTAAAGTCCCACCCATCGACTGAGCCACGAACCTCGTTTGCAATTTGCCAAATTTGTCGATGCAGTTCTGCACGTTGTTGGGTACTTGTCATGATAAAAAATCCTGTAAGAAACTAAGAAAATAAGAAAATAAGAAACCAAAACTTACGCACATTGTGCCTAGCTAAAAACACATTATCCACGATAACCTTCATTATGGGGCTGTAACGCATCAATCTGCTGATCTGAGAGTAAATCACGTATTTCATCATCAGTATAATCAGTGTAATCCGACTGCTCAATTTGTCCATGCTCAGCTAGCGGACTCTTATTGCTATCTGACTCCTCTTCATCTAAGCCCATATCACCTCCCAAGCTTTTCACCATACTTTCAAACAACTCTTTGTCTGACTTTCTGGTTAAAAATTGTGGAAAGTTCTTCGCAAAGTAGTTTTGAATGAATTTTTCATCATCGCTCTTCCCTGCTAACACTTGCCCTAAAAAAGCACCCATTAAAATTTTTTGTTTGTTTAATCGCTTATCAAGTTTCACTTGCTGCAGCTTTGCTTTACGCTTTAATTCCTCTAAGCGTTGACGCTCTTTTAACTCATTGGTTTCTTGATTATCGAAAATAGATGCAGACATAACTATTCCTTATTAGTTAACTTTTACTCAGCATAGCAAGGCACCAGCCATCGTTCAACAATTTATGTTATGCTTTAAAGTAGAATAATTTTAAACCTTATATATTTTATTTTAGTGGGTGATGGTTGCGTCCCCCTGACTAAGGGCGAAGTAACGACTCAGTTTTTAATATATCCACTTCGTTACTATTTTAAAAACTGAGTCGCCCTTCGTTGGGGACACCCCAAACCCCGCACACCACAAAAAGCCGTGGTGTGCAAAAACCTTTAATCTAAGAGTAGTTATTATGACTATGGTACATATTGCGACTAAAGCAATCTCTCGAAAAGCAGGACAGTCTGCTGTGGCATGTTCGGCGTATCGTGCTGGAGATATTCTTGATGATGCTAAGTATGGCAAGGTTCATGATTATTCTAAAAAGACTGGGGTAATGAGCAGTGATATTGTGATACCTGCTTCGTTAAAAGGATTAGATGTCAAAATTGATCGTGAGATACTTTGGAATACAGCTGAAGCATTTGAGGCAAGATCTGATAGCCGTGTGGCGCGTGAGTGGCTGGTTAATTTGCCTTATGAGTTACCTGAAGATCAGCGTCATGAACTTGCTCTAGAGTTTGCACAAAATCTGTGTGATGAGATGGATGTGATTGCCGATGTGTGTCTGCATCGCCCTGTGATGAAACTTCCCTTTGATCCTAATGCCAAGCCAAGCTCTAAGCGGCTGCGTGAAGGGGAGCAAAATCCTGATCCACGTAATTTCCATGCCC
>RCMY010003144.1_pt1 | contig 14742 bp, 14 predicted proteins | sample 2041341 | NCBI WGS metagenome assembly RCMY01 (sample SAMN09708234, study PRJNA481090) | Marine sediment metagenome, whole genome shotgun sequencing project.
AAGTTTAGCCAGAAAGTACCCAAATGCTGTGAAGGAGTTTAAGGCGCAATACTTATTCCCATCGACGACGCGTTGTGAACACCCGTATGGCGGGTATTTCTGTCGACATCACCTGCATAGCACAGCACTAGTAAGAGAATTAAAACTTGCGGTTAAAAATTCTGGGCTAATGAAGCATGTTACCGCCCATACGTTTAGGCATTCCTTTGCTACTCAACTGCTAATAAGTGGAACAGACATTCGCACTGTTCAGGAATTATTGGGGCATAACGACTTAAGGACAACCCAAATCTATACACATGTGATAGGTCAACATTCGTCAGGCGCAATAAGTCCATTTGATATTGATTAAAGTAGGCGGACAAATGTCCGCTTTTGTTCAGTTCCTTTGTAAACGGTATTAATTACCTACAACATTTATCAGACCCCAAATACCCCTAAAAATTGTCACAAAGAAGTTTTATTGATTGTTCAATTCAAATCGGTTCCCCAAAATTTCAAAGGTCAGCTAAAGGTCGAAAATGCCCCTTTAAGTATAAGAGCTAGAGCGACAATCTAGTGGCAAAAACCAGTTCAATTCAAGTATGTCCTACTGACTGCAATTGGCAAAGAACGTGAGAAAGCCATATTCTGAAAAATCTCATAATCCCTACAGAGCCTTTACTACTGGCAGGGAATTTCGGTAATGATTATGAGATCCCACAAACTTAAGTGCTTTTAGGCCATACTTGCTCCATCACTATCGCAATAATTGTGCCTGTTAACAGACCGTTTCCTAGCAAGTATTGCGCTAAACCAGGCCAATCGCGATATAGCTCAGGCGATAAGAACATACAACCTACGCCTAATAATATAGTCACGCCCAAAATAGTCCCTGCACGTTGATCTAGCGGGCGTTCATTTAATAAATGAAAGGCAAGCATCACTAGTTTAATGAAAGTCGCTAGCAAGGCAGCGTTAGCGACCGGCGCAGGTAGTAGGGACAAAAAGTCCAACTAAAATTAATGTGCGCTGCATTAAGCCTGCAATGGCCACATTGTCTAAATTAAAGGCCTGACCCAATATGATAGGTAGCGCTAGCGCGTTGGCAAGTAAGAAAATAAACCACTGGCTAACACTCAAGCCCCAGCCTAAACGAGTCTTCATGCATTACTCCTGAGAATTCAAGCAACGATTATATGCTTATTTTTGAACAGGCAATTCTTTTATGTAGAGATCTTGCTTGGCGTAAGGTATCTCAATGTCGTTTGCAATAAACTGTTTGTAAATTTGAGAGTTGATGGCGTCAATGATACGACCTTTTAAAGCGGGCTTTTCAACCCATACTAATAACTCAAAATTAAGACCTGAAGCAGTAAATCTGCGGAATCTTACTCTGGGTTCAGGATCTATAGCCACAAGTTCTTCGTTTTTTGCAACGTTCATGAGTACAGACCTTACTAAGTCTATATCAACATTATGTGCCAACGTTAATGCAATACGACAGCGCGACTTTTCATATCGTCCACCTGACTCGTTGATTATTTTTGAATTCCCCATGACCGAGTTTGGAATGGTTATCTCAACGTCGTCGCGCGTTAGCATTCTAGTACTACGAATACCAATATGCGTTATTTCACCGCGTTCGGTAGAATCTAAAATAACGTAATCGCCCACTTTATACGGGGAGTCTGCCATAATAAATACGCCAGAAAACAGATTTGCTAGGGTATCTTTAGCAGCGAAGCCAACCGCAATACCCACTATGCCAGCTGAGGCTAACCACGCTGTCATATCAACATTCCAAACCGTAAATATCAAATAAACAGATAATACAATGATGATAATACTTATCAGATTTTGAAATAGCGGCAAGGTTTTAGTATTAATAGCGTTAAAGCGAGTGGGATGAAGTGACAGCCGTTTTAATAAAACACTGTTAATCTTTAAGAAGAAAAATGTCCAAATAACAAGACCAATCGACTTTAGAATAGAAGATTCTATATAAATAAATGTTTCTGAGGGCTTTAAAATAATTAAGGCACTTGAAAGCCCAATAAATAGCACAGTGTAATAAACGGGCGTGCTGAGTAAATCCAAAATATCATTTCCAAGATGAATATTAGAACGAGACATTAAGCGTTTTAGGCCGACAATAAGGATATACTTGAAAATGCTCGCCACTAAAATGGCAGCTATAATAGCTACTGCCGCAAGTGTTATAGGATTTTCCTCAATTGACACGAAAATGAAAGCGATAAACTCTTGAAATTGCGCAAGCATAGATTACATCATTATTATTATTAGTTAACTATTGCCAGTATAACCTAATATTTTGCTTTAGGAATGAATGATATTCACGAGTTTTATATCATTAATTTAGTAAAAGTAATCTAGAATAAATCATAGGTGTATAGCTTCATCTCGGCAGGCCTCATCAAAAAATTCAAACTCAATGGTGGTGTGTACAAATTGAAATGATGCTAAATCTTGTTGAAGCTCATTTTTTAACTGTTTCATTTGATCAATAGTAATATCTTGCGTCAATGCAAGATGCACGCTCATAACACTTTGCTCACCATCAAGTGACCAAATATGAAAATGATGAATATCGGCAACTATCTTCTTAGCCATTAGTACGTCACGTACTTCTTGCATTTGAGTATCATTTGGCGTTGCTTGTAAAAACAACAATAAGGTTTCTTTTAAGGTTCGCACAACATTGAATAAAATAAAAAGCGTAAACCCTATTGATAGTATGGGGTCAAGAATTGGCCATGGTTTAACCATTAACACGATGGAAACAACGAATACTGCGACCCACCCCAACACATCCTCAATCAAATGCCAATTTAGGACGCGTTCATTCAACGAATTACCTTCACTTAATTTATAGGCCGCAAAACCATTTACCAGAATACCGAATATAGATAACAACAACATCCCTTCAGCATGCGGCATTTCTGGCTCGGTTAATCTTGGAATTGCTTCAAATAATATCCAAATTGAACCTGTAATTAATACCAGACCATTAATTAGCGCACCCAAAAGTGAAAATCGCTTGTAGCCATATGAAAAAGTGCTGTCGGCCTTTTTATCACTTAGTTTATTCAAAACCCAAGCCGTGCCAATAGACAAACTGTCGCCCAAGTCATGCACCGCATCAGCCATAATTGCGGTACTGTTTGTTAACCAGCCGCCTATAAACTCAATGATAGTAAACACCACATTTAGAAAAAACGCCCAGCCTATTCTTTTTGATGCATTACCCGAGGAAGCTGCGCCGTGGTTATGGCCATGGTGATGATGGTGCTTGTGCATGCTGAGTCTTACTTATCTTAAATGAAGTTGCCTATCATACTATGAAGATCGATAAATGCGATCTTCTTTGCTACCCACCCAACGATTCCACTTCGCGCCTAGCGTTCAAGATCATCTCGACGATTGGCCATAAAACTTGTTGTAAGTAGTGCTCCTCGCTTGTTAGTATAATTTGCGCAACTTCAGTTAATTGTTTGTTGATGGTGTATAAAATCGGCATTGCTCACAAAAAACTAGTCTGTTTTCTTATAATGGGATATCAACACCTGAACATGTATTCATATCACGCAGGTTTTATGCAAAAAAACGTCATCCTCGCTAATGGTAATATATTTACTACAAAGTATGTGACGCTTAACAACCTCGGTCATTGATTGTGAGAAAGTTCTGTTTAGCGTTTTTATTAATGGGGTGGAGCATACTGCTTATTCTTCGAAGCAGCGATATTAATGCCGAAACGGTTAAAATTACGACCGGCGAGTGGAAGCCGCTTATTTCTGAAGAATTTAAACATGGCGGCGTTGTCCTGCACATTGTTCGTGAAGCCTTTAAGCGGAAAGGAATTACCGTAGAAATTAAGTTCTTTCCATGGACCCGTGCAGAGAAATACGTCGAAATTGGCAGTTGGGATGCAATGGCCGTAACCTCCTCCAGACACTCAACTGCAGGCAAAACTTACCTATATAGCGATACTGTATATTTAGGCGAAGATGTTGTCTTTTACCGCAAAAACAAGCCTATTTTTGGTGCCAACTTAGCTGATTTAGAGGGCCTAACGTTCGGTGCGGTTTTCTCCTATGATTACACGCCTGATTATCAAAAAGCCCTTGCAGAAGGAAAAATAAAACAAGTTTTGGCAACCGAAGCACAGCAGTTATTTCTTATGTTGGCAGCTGAACGTTTCGACGTTTTCATTATGGATAAAAAAGCCGGTATTTATACCTACAATACAGAATTTGGAGGAATTTTAGATGGACAAATTTCATATTTAGAAAATCCAATTTCAAAATTTGAATATTCGGTGCGTTTTTCTGATGATGGCGAAAAAAACCAAAGGCTAATCAAAATCTTCAACACTAGTTTAAAAGAAATGCGTGAATCTGGTCTTATCGATCGTTATTACAATGACTTTGAAAAAGGATATTACCTCCAACCATAAGGCTCATCATCGGTTCTGACGTCACATTCATAAAAATACTGGACGTTTATCACGCTAACAATTTGTAATTAAAATCTAAGCATTAACCGCACGTAATCGTACACTCATAAAAAAGGTGAGACTTTTGCTACCAATAGTCGTATTACGTAACTAGTAGAGTATAAATAAAGACTAAACGATAGCTTATCCTAGTTATTAAGCTCAATGCTAGGCATACACGTTAGCCAGCAATGTTTTTTTATTCAAGGAGGTAGGATGAAATTAATCACCGCCATATTAGCATCAATTTTTGCCGCTGGATGTTCAGTTGTGGGCCAAAGTGATGTTGAAACCGCGCCTTATCAAGTGGTTTTATCTGATAAAGAACAACAAATAGAAGTGCGTAACTACGACTCGATGGTTTTGGTGTCCGCCGACATGTCATCACAAGGACGCTTTGATGCGTTTCGTTCGCTATTTGATTATATTAGCGGCAATAATGAATCAGCGTCTGAAATTGCTATGACGACACCGGTGATGATGAATGAGAAAAGTGTGGATGCTAGCGATCAAAAAGAAGGTCGTGAAATCGCTATGACCACACCGGTATTTATGGATGAACGTGCAGGAAAATCGGTTATGTCATTTGTTATGCCAAACGATTTTACGTTAGCAAGCACTCCTAAACCGAAAAACCCGGGTATATGGGTGAGTGAATTACGCGACTATTACGTTGCTACAATTAAATTTAGCGGTACGCTTAATGACAGTAATGTAGAGAAAAACACCAAGTTATTGCAAAAATGGATTGTAGATAACCACTATTCCGCTGTCAGTAGCCCCGTAAGAGCCAGCTTTAATGGCCCGTTAACGTTGCCAATGATGCGTCATAACGAAATCCAAATAGAAATTAAGCCTGCACCATGAATTTAGACTTATTGGTTCATCCATAGAACAATCAAGTTAACTGATTGGCAATTAAATCTTATCTAAGGGCAACAACTCGACGCGCCCGTAAAACAGTGGCTTATCGTCTTTTGCATAGGCTATGCAATGCTGGACTTTAATGGGTCTATCGGTATCTTGGTTAGTAATTTCGATATCTAATTGCGAGCTAACCACGATCACGATACGATCATTACTTCTTAAGGTCGCTAATTGGCGCTTATCGATACATAATTTATGGCTAACATAAATCATAGGATTGCGCCGTAAATCGTAGTGATCAGCTTTTGCGCGCTCTAGTAATGCCGATGAAATTAAGCCTAAGGGGTACATTTGCGGAAAATTAACCTTGTCATCAAACTCATCAATGTACTTAGACTGCTCTGCAAGCGCACTGGTTAAAAAGTTTTTTGCGTTTCCCACTATCATGTATTTTTGTTTGATAAAAAAGGCGTGATCATTCAAAAACGATCTGTCAGGCGCACTTAATGCCTCTTCGCGACTTGGAAATCGCACTTCTGAAAACATCTGAGGTAGCTGTTGAAATTCTCGTTTATAGCCTATGATAACAGGCTTTCCCTGACTCAATAACATTAGTCTATTTGAGTAAGCTTGAGCGCCTTCATAGGCGTTAGTTTTGCCCGGTTTTAGCCGCAGCGAAAGAGTTTCATCAGGTTTGACCGCGTTAGCAAAGCTCAATTCATACCCACTAAGCGGGTATTCTTTGGCGCTAATCTGCAGATTCTCTTGCTCACGCGCGGCATCAATTTGCGTTTCAATAAAACAACCAAGTTGAAATCCAAGCGCAATTGGACCACCAAAGGGATTATCGGGTATTAAATTCCATCGAAATTTATCATGAAACAAATTGAAATCATCTGTCGAGTTACGTGCGGCTTCTATATGAATTTGAGATAGTTTGTGCATAGTCAATTTTAGCTTAGTATAATAATGTGTAAAATATCGGCCATTTTGAAAAAAACAAAAGTCGAGCTCTACTTGTTGCTAACAAATTGTTTTGGTACTGTGTTTATATACTTTTTATTCAAACACGAGTTTTGTGCTGGGGGATAATATGGCTGGGGGATGGGCTAAAGATGGAGCGGTTCAAGAACAGATTGATGCCAGTGTAGACGATGCCATAGCCAAGGCAAAAAGCCGAATGCCTAAAGGCGAAAGCGCACAATATTGCGATGAGTGCGGTGAACCCATACCAGAACCCAGACGCATCGCTATTGTAGGCGTGAGATTATGCATAGGATGTCAGGTCGAGACGGAAAAACATCAATCGACACAATCAGCGATCAATCGTCGTGGAAGCAAAGATAGCCAACTGCGTTAAAAATCCATTTGAATCAGTGAGCTATAAACCACTTTTATAACAAAGTGGTTTATAAATGGCAGCTTAGTTAAGCGATTCGCTTGGACCAAATACTTCATAATTAATCTGCTGCGGATTAAAACCAATCGCTTTAAAGCATTCATTTAAAGCGTGCATAAACAGCATTGGACCACAAAAATAGACCGCGGTATCGGGCGTATTTACATCAGCTTCATTTAGCCATCTGGCCAAAATCCCCTCATTTAAATAACCTTCATAATCGCCTGTGGTGCCCTTATCTAATTGGCTTTTATAATGAAAACCTTGCGCTTTTTGCAACGCAGGAAGTTCATCGCCAAACACTTTATATTCTTGACCGCGAGCACATTGAATAAACAAAATATCATTAGCTTTTATGCCTTTTTCAAGCGCTTCATACAGCATGCTCATCAATGGTGTAATACCCACACCGCCGGCAATAAATACGTGTTTCTTAGCGTTGCTATTGAGCGTAAACACACCCGTTGGCGCTTGTAACTGCACCACGTCGCCCCTTTGACAGCTATGTAAATAGTTAGAAACCAAGCCCTTGTTTTCAGCTTTCGTGCTAATTCTTAAGCGCTTTTTTTCTGCTTTACCCGACAATGAATATTGGCGAATTTCTTCAAAGTTAGACGCTGGAGGGCTTACTTTTAGACCTACGTATTGGCCACCTTTAAAACTAGGGACATCACTACCATCTTCAGCGCGCAGGTATATGCTTTTAACTTCTGGCGTTTCGGTCGTAATCTCATCAATTACAAAGTTTTTAAACCCTCTCCAACCACCACTAACATCTTCATTTTTTTGATAAATCGTTTCTTCCGCACCAATAAAGACATTAGCCAAAACGCCATACGCTTCTCCCCAAGCAGATAATGCGGCATGACCATCAGGCAAGCCTAGCACTTCTTGAATGGCGTTCAATAAGTTCTCACCAACTATAGGGTATTGCTCAGGTTTGATACCAAGGCTGGCATGTTTATGTGCAATACGTTCAACCGCTGGCAACAATACTGCAAGGTTATCAATATTTTGTGCATAAGCAAAAACGGCATCGGCCAAAGCTCTACTTTGATCACCACGACTTTGGTTTGCTTGATTGAATACATGTTTCAATTCTGGATGATTGGTAAAAAGACGATCGTAAAAATTACCGGTTATCGCCTCACCATGTTCGGCTAATAAAGGCACCGTAGACTTAACAACATCAATTGTTTCTTGACTTAACATATTTAGTTCTCCGTAAAGGGTTGGCTTAAATTTAAAGAGATATTTAATACGCCTCTCAATAACGTGCATTCTACAAGCATCTTTAAGCGAAGCAAGTAATTTTAAGGAATAACTTATATTAAACAAGGTGCAACTAAGTAAGGTAATGGGAACTTTTTAATAATTTAGCTGATTTAAAAGGGCCCAAAGAATATTGCGTCTTGCCGCAAAATCATTTTAAAGCGGATAATTTTTACCTATTGAATAGTTCAGGTATGTCGTTTATTCTTGCCTCCCTCAGAAAAAATGTAGTATTTAAATTGTGGTTTTAAGGATTTTAGATACTTGTGGATTTTAACTACTGACATTACCAATAAGAGATAAGCGTTTATCCATGACATCCAAATTTGACAAAATCAGGTCGTATAGCGATGCTGATTTATCTATAGTGCTTAAATCACTGTCCAACAATCAAGCGTTTATTAATGCCTTAGTGAAATTTCAATTTGGAAAGTGGCCACCATTTACTCACTCAACGTTAGCGTTCATTCTGAAGCCATTCATTAAAAAGAAAATGGCGAACATTAGCCGTTTACATGATTTTCAGATGCTTATTAAGCCTCACTTTCACAGAATGTTAAGAAACTCAACCTCTGCACTGACAGTTTCGGGCTTAGACGAATTGGATGTGTCCAAGCCTTGCCTGTTTGTGAGTAATCATCGCGATATTGCGCTTGATCCCGCTTTTGTCAATTGGGCTTTGCATATTAATGGCCAAGATACTGTGCGTATTGCTGTTGGCGATAATTTGCTAAAAGAAAAATGGATTGCCGATCTTATTCGATTAAATAAATGTTTTGTCGTGCAGCGGACAGTTGAAGGCCGGCGCGAAAAATTAGCCGCCGCGAAGTTATTGAGCGAATACATTGCGCATTCACTGCTAGTAGATAAGCAACACTTGTGGATAGCTCAGCGCGAAGGTCGCGCTAAAGATGGCATCGATACAACTAATCCAGCAATCATTTCAATGCTGACACTACATAAACCTAAAACGATGGAATTTAGCGAATATGTAAATCAGCTAAGGATCGTCCCTGTGTCAATTTCTTATGAGTTTGACCCTTGTGATGTAAGCAAAGCAAAAGAATTAAGTCAGGCCGAAACAGAAGCGGGATACAAAAAGCCCGACAACGAAGATATGCGAAGTATTGTTCGCGGTATCACAGGACAAAAAGGCAAGGTCCATTTACATTTTGGACACTTAGCGGATAAAACGTTTTTAAATACTAACGAGCTAGCACAATATATTAGCGCGCAAATACTCGATGGATTTCGTATTTTTCCTACCGCAACAGTGGCATTGGACATGCTCAATGCAAAGCAAACGAATGACGAACTTTATACGCCTAGTGCAAGTAATGAATATGATACTCGCGAACAAGCCGCCTATGCATATTTACGCAGTAAACTTTTACAACTCAATGCTGATGAACAACATAAATTACTATCAATGTATGCAAATCCGCTTTTAAGAAAAGAAAACGCTATGAGTAACAAGGCTACTTAGTTACCACTTCAAGAGTGCTTACATGCGCTCATCAACAAGACCCCTTTACAGGCATACTAGCTGCAGATATAGTTGCCACAGAAATAGTTGCTTAAATCTTAAAAAGGGTAAGCCTTTATGAAATCGCTTCTTCTGATACTAGCCTGTGTGTTTTCCAGCTTTTATTCGCTCGCAAGCAGTAGTGATTTAGCCCGCTGGCAAGCGCAGGCTGGGCAAGTCACTATTACTCGTGACACTTGGGGCATCCCTCATGTATACGGCAAAACAGACGCCAATGCGGTGTTTGGAATGATCTATGCGCAGGCAGAAGATGATTTTCACCGCATTGAAGTAAACTATCTAAATGCCATGGGACGCTTGGCTGAAGTAGAAGGTTCAAACGAGCTTTATCGAGACCTGCGTATGAAGTTATACATTGATCCGGCCGACATCAAGCAAAAATATAATGAAAGTCCTGCTGACCTGCAAAAGCTGATGAATGCGTGGGCAGATGGCCTTAATTACTATCTGCATACTCATCCTGATGTTATCCCAAAAGTGCTCAAAAAATTTGAACCTTGGATGGCATTGACCTTCACTGAAGGTAGTATTGGAGGTGACATTGAAAGCATCAATTTAAAGCAACTTGAAAGCTTTTACAGTACAAAAAAAGCCAAGCTTCCTATTGACAGGCCTACGCAAAATCCTAATACAGAACCACAAGGATCTAATGGGATAGCGATTGCACCTCAAAACACCAAAAACGGCAACGCTCTGCTGCTTATTAATCCGCACACCTCGTTTTATTTTCGCGCTGAGGTTCATATGCGCAGCGATGAAGGATTAAATGCTTACGGCGCTGTCACATGGGGGCAATTTTTTATCTATCAGGGTTTTAACGAAAAAACAGGCTGGATGCATACCTCTAGCGGTGCAGATTTTATTGACGAATATTTAGAAACAGTCGAGCAACGTAAAGACGGCCATTATTACAAATATGGTGAAATATGGAAAAAGCTACGCGAGAGACAAATTACCCTTGCCTATAGAACTAAAATGGGACAACGATCAAAAATAGTCACTGTTTATTACAGCCATCGCGGTCCTATAGTACGAGAACTTGATGGTAAATGGGTAAGCGTTGCACTAATGCAAAACCCAATTGACGCATTAAAGCAGTCTTATGGCCGCACAAAAACTAAAAATTACGCACAATATAAAGAGAATATGCAACTGCACACTAATTCTTCAAACAACACACTGTTTGCCGATGCAGATGGCAACATCGCATATTTTCATAGTAATTTTATTCCCCGCCGTGACCCATCTTTTAATTGGAAAAACCCCGTAGATGGCAGTAATCCGGCGACAGATTGGCAAGGCTTACACACACTTGATGAAACCGTAAGTGGTCTTAATCCACAAAGCGGCTATTTAAACAACACTAACAACTGGCCATGGATGATGGCGGGGCCAAACCACAGCCCTAAAGCTGAAGATTTTCCGTCCTATATGGAAAACTATCCTGAGAATTATCGCGGTATTCACGCTATTGAAGTGCTTGAAGGCAAAAAAGATTTTACCATTGATAGTTTAATCGCGGCAGCCTATGACAATCATTTAACTGCCTTTGATGTGCTGTTACCAGTATTATACAAGGCTTATGACGCGGCACCTGTTGCTAAGCTTGCAGATCAGATAGCCCTTCTTAAAGCTTGGGATCATCGCTCTAACGTTAATTCAAAAGCAACATCACTGGCTGTATTTTGGGCCCAAGGACTGCGTCGAAAAGCGGCAGATAACGAAACAGCACTAGCCGACGCCGCAAAGCGTGGCCTGAGCTTTAGTGAGTATGTGGCTGAATGCACAGTTCAAATTGGCGTGGCAACATTATCTGAAGCCAAGGCAAAACTTATCGCTGATTTTGGAAGTGCGGAAACACCTTGGGGCGAAATAAATAGATTTCAGCGTTTAACAGGTGAAATTGTGCAACCTTTTGATGATGCCGCACCTAGTACACCTGTTGGGTTTACCTCTGCACGCTGGGGCTCACTGGCAGCATATGGCCAGCGCACATTTAATGGAACAAAGCGTATATATGGTACACGCGGTAACAGTTTTGTCGCGGTGGTCGAATTTGGTGAAAAAGTAAGAGCCAAAGCCATTACCGCGGGTGGACAAAGTGGCGACCCTGCTAATCCGCACTTTGATGATCAAATACCACTTTATGCCGCGGGCAAATTACGCGATGTTTATTTCTATGAAGAAGATATTGAAAAACATACCGAGCGTAAGTATCACCCCGGCCAATAAATGGCGTTAGTTTCGCAAATACTCCTTTTTTGATGCTCTTGTGTAAAGATCAGCAAGGCGTATTTAACTGATTTTAAGCCTTACCACTTTCATGTATTCAAAAGGCATATCGGCTATTTCTTCTGTGCTTGAATAATAAGTAATGTTCACCAAGGCTCCTTGTAAAGATTGATAGCGTTTTTTTCGCTTATATTTAAAGGGCACATCGTAATTTTGTATCATTAAGGTGTTGAACCACCAATCATTGTCTTGTCTTTGCACGTGCGAAACCACTTTCATGCTTTCACTATGCGTTAATTGATGGTGTTTCTCTAGCAGTTTCTTTATTGGTGACTTAGGCATAATTTTATTGTCTTTTTGACTTATGATTAAATGAAACTCGCTTTGCTCGCTATTATATTACTGCCCTAGCCTACTAATAGGGTATTAAGCAGCTCTTTTATTTCTGCCTTAAGTTCTTTATCTTCAATTTTATTTGCGCTAATTTTTGCGGCTTGAAGATTTTTGATAGCGGCGTCAGGCTGATTTAGTTCAATTTGCAATTTAGCCATAGAAAACGCAATTGATGACATATGGTCTTTTGAATTAATTGCAGTGGCTTTTGCTAGGGCTTTTGCATAACCAACCAAAGCGTCTGCTAGGTCTTCGGTAAAGTCAGCAAGTGTTTCCCATTGTTCAGGATGATCTTTGGAGGTATTTTCGTTGTCGATACAAATAGCCTTGAGCTGCGCATAGTACGAGTCAAATGTTTCTCTATCATCTTTATTAGCAGCAGCCATTAACTTTTCGGATAGGCTATAGACAGACTTATATATTTTAGTGTTAATCATTACTTAATACCTTCTTTCTACAACAGATAAAATAAAGTATAGAATAACAAATTGTTTATCAAAAAATTACAGAGATTTCTTAGTTTCACAATACATCTTACCATGTGGAATCTGAAGTTGCGCTTCATTAGCATTTTTACGCACCTTGCATTAGCTTTTGGTCTTAGCAAAATAACATTAATTGCGGCTGATACAAGCCTACAAATAAGGTGACATTTAGCATACCTTTGTCCAGTGGTCTCCCGCTAATTCAGCCGATAAAAAGAAGTACAAAGGCGCTGCAACTACCCCTTTTGATAAGGACGTGGAGAAAACGTAGCAGATCTTTTTTCCCTCGCTTTAATGAAAAACTAAGTTATGATTAAGTTATAAAAATAAAGAGGAGATGTAATGATGCTAAAGGCCAAAGCATCTGAGCGGCTAGTCGCTTTGTTCATACTCGGCTGGGCCTTGTTGAACTTTCCATTATTACTGTTATGGGATCATGAGGCGACAATAATTGGCCTGCCACTATTTCCAGCAGGTTTATTTTTGATCTGGGCAGTGCTCATCATAGCACTGGCTTGGTTGCTAGAAAGCAGCGAACTTTGAGGTCGGCATGATATCTGGTTGGCTAGTCATTACCGCGTCATTTGCGTATTTACTCGTGTTATTTGCAGTCGCCTGGTTTGGCGACAAACGCGCCTCTGAAGGTCGTTCTATTATTGCTAGCCCTTGGGTGTATGCACTGTCGATGGCAGTTTACTGCACCGCATGGACTTACTTTGGTAGCGTTGGCCGCGCAGCAAATTCAGGGGTTTGGTTTCTGCCCATTTATTTAGGGCCCATGCTAGCCATGACCCTAGCATGGCTAGTGGTGCGTAAGATGATCCGCATTTCCAAAACGTATCGCATTACATCTATTGCTGACTTTATTGCCAGTCGCTACGGTAAAAGTCGCTTATTGGCCAGTTTGGTAACGCTAATTACCGTGATTGGTATAGTTCCATATATTGCCCTGCAACTAAAAGCTATTGCTAGTGGTTATGCCGTATTAACCGCACCAGTAGGTTCAACAATTGTCGATACGAGCAACGTTTGGTGGCAAGAAAGCACTCTGTATATTGCCTTAATGCTTGCCGGTTTTACTATTGTATTCGGTACTCGTCACTTAGATAACACAGAACGCCATGAGGGAATGGTGGCAGCAATTGCTTTTGAGTCGGTCATAAAGCTACTGGCGTTTCTGGCAGTTGGCCTATTCGTTACTTATGGCATATATTCAGGTGTTGGAGATATTTTTGAGCGAGCATTGGCAAATGCTGACTTAAAGATTTTACTGCAATTTGATCAAGGCGAAAATTTTGTCTACCCGCAATGGTTTGCGCTAATTTTACTGGCCATGATTTCGGTGATTTTTTTACCACGCCAATTTCAAGTGATGGTGGTCGAGAATGTAGACGAACAACATTTGCGCCGAGCGGCTTGGGTATTTCCACTATATTTGTTACTCATTAATTTATTTGTATTGCCTATCGCACTTGCCGGCTTACTCTATTTTGGTGATACACCCGTTGATTCTGAGCTGTTTGTATTATCCTTGCCATTGGCAGAAGGACAATACGCACTTGCCCTGCTTGCTTTTGTGGGTGGCCTGTCGGCAGCGACCGGTATGGTTATTGTAGAGGCGATAGCGGTTTCCACTATGGTGTGTAACGATTTAGTGATGCCGTTGTTACTGCGGACTCAACGCTTTAGTGGCCGCTCTAAGGGCGACCTAACGGGTATGCTGCTGTTAATCCGTCGTTTAGCCATATTCAGCATTCTCTTGCTTGGATATTTATATTTTCATATTGCCGGTGATGCCTATGCCTTAGTGAGTATTGGCTTGATTAGCTTTGCGGCCATTGCGCAGTTTGCTCCTTCCATGCTTGGTGGTATGTACTGGAAAGGTGGTAATAGGCTGGGAGCATTATGGGGCTTGTTGTTGGGTTTTGCATTTTGGGCGTATACGCTTATGTTACCTTCTTTGGCCAAATCAGGCTGGCTAGGGACAGGCTTTCTGCTTGACGGTCCATGGGGAATTGCTTGGTTAAAGCCAGAACAGTTTTTGGGTATG
>RCMY010003145.1_pt1 | contig 14740 bp, 12 predicted proteins | sample 2041341 | NCBI WGS metagenome assembly RCMY01 (sample SAMN09708234, study PRJNA481090) | Marine sediment metagenome, whole genome shotgun sequencing project.
TAGTGAAGCGATCAATATAGCTTCACCAAACTCGGCTTGCTTGAAGAAACCAAAAGGGTTGATTTTTTAGCAAAAAGGGCTTGAAATTGGGGAGGTGTCCATATATGTCATTAACAAGAGACGGGACTTATGATGAAAATTGCAGACCGATGGTTTGAACGAAAAGTAATTAGCGACGAAATCACCCTTCTATGGGAGCCACATGTTGTGCCATTAATGCGTTGTAACATCTGGCATGTACGTGGGGAAAATCGAGATTTAATGATCGATACCGGTATGGGTGTTTCAAGCCTGCTGGAGGCCGCTCAGGATTTGCTTGATAAACCTGTCACAGCTGTAGCTACCCACACACATACCGATCATGTTGGTGGTCATCACGAATTCTCACAATGCTTGGTTCATCGGGCTGAGGCGGCTACCCTGACCGACCCACCCGCCGAAGATAACACCTTATTCCTATCTGAACTTGGTGCTGAATATGTAGAAATGCTGCAACGAGCAGGCTACCCTTGCAAACTCGATGAAGCAATGATTACGGCTTTACCCTACGAGGGCTACGATATTCATGGTTATCATGTAAAACCGGCACCTACTACCTTTGTAGTTGATGAAGGCGATGTTGTCGATATCGGTAATCGACATTTTGAAGTGTTACATTTACCTGGGCATTCACCCGGTAGTATGGGACTTTGGGAGCAGAAAACAGGTACGCTATTTTCAGGAGACTGTGTTTACGATGGACCATTGCTGGATGAACTATCCGATTCTGATATCGGCGACTATATTACATCGATGAAGAAATTACGGGAATTGCCAGTACAAATAGTACACGCAGGGCACGATTCTAGCTTTGGCAAAGCGCGTTTACACGAATTAATCGATGCCTATTTGAAACGTAGAGATAAATGAGTATTTAGACTGCGAGCAATAGGTGTCACTACATAAGCAATCAACAGGTAAAGCCTAAACCCAGCTTATCTAACAACTTCAACCACAAACCTCTTTTGCCATCATTTTTATCTGCTTTTACTAGCGCGTTTTGAGTGAACTTAACCCCAAGCCAGCGAAATGGTTCAGGTGCCCACGGCAGTGCTTTTTTGGTGACAAACTGCATTTTAATGATATCGCTGGGTTGATAACCGAGCAGCTCGATACCGATGCGAGCGCCAAAGCGTGATGCCGCGACGCCATGACCTGTATACCCAACCGCCCAGGCTAAACGACCGTTATGGGTAACATCGGGGACCACACAAAAACGCGTTGATGTGGCGATTATACCGCCCCATTTATGTGAGAATTTCACGTCTTTTAGTTGCGGGAATGTCTCAAAAAATTCCTTTGCTAGCTGCGCATATCTATTGGGTTGGTTTAAAAATTTTTTATCGATGCCACGGTTAAAGTAGTAACGTACTGCACCACCTCCGCCATAAGTAATACGATTATCTTTAGTAAGACGAAAATAGTGAAACATATTATTGTGATCAGAGAGTGCATGACGTGACTCTGGTGTCCCCCAATGAATACGTTGTAGTTGTTCATCCGTTAATGGCTCGGTTGCGATTTGATAATCCCAAATCGGAATGATTGTACGATTAATTTTGCGTTCCGAACTGGTAAAAGCATTCGTCGCCATCAATACTTTTTGGCTGCTTATTGAGCCATTTTCGCATTCTGTGATCATGCTGTCTTGACCAACTGGAGTGGTTTTTATAACTCTGGTATTCTCGAATATACGTACACCCAGTTTAAGTAATACTGCTTTTAGACCCCAACAAAGGCGTCCAGGATCAACCACACCTGAATTAGCATCGCGGTATAATAGTCCACCATAGAATGTGGGCGAGTTCACTTCTTTTCGTATCGCTTCTTTGTCATACCAGACAACATCAGCACCTGCGGCTATTTCTGCTTCGTATTCTTGTTTGAGCTGCTTTGCCATTTCTGGACTTAAGGCAACGGCAGTAGCGCCTGTTTTCTCATAGCGCGCATCAATATCATAACCCTCGAGCGTATCGAGTATTTCCTTGATATTTTTCTCACCCAACTCTTCAAGGCGATCTGATTCACCTGGAAATCGTGCCGCTGTATTGGTTTCACCATGAGCAATACTGGTACTTAAGAAGCCACCGCAACGCCCAGATGCACCATCACCGACGAACGTTTGTTCGGTGATGATGATATCTGTACCCGGCTCGCGTTCTTTAAGTTGTAATGCCGCCCACAGGCCTGTGAAACCACCACCCACAATTAATAATTCACAATCTAAATCTTCTTTAAGTGGCGGTAGAGGCTCAGGCATAATCTCGGCTTGATGCCAAAGCGGTTGGAGTTTCGCATCTTTTAAAGAGTTTTCGATTAAAGTCATAAATATCTTATTAAATTCCTAATAGTTTCTAACAGTTTCTAATAGTGCTTAATAAATTCCAATTTATAGAGGTTTATCTGTTACTTAAGTTGGGCTAAGTTGGGCTGAGAAAACAACCTCAAACTATTTTATATACCAGCCCCAAGGCTCGTCAGAGTCATAACTTGTTACTTGTTTAACTTCTAAGTAATTATTTAAACCCCATTCGCCAAGCTCTCTACCGATACCTGATTGCTTGTACCCACCCCAAGGCACTTCAACAAATGTGGGTTGTGAGCAGTTCACCCAAACGATACCTGCGCGTAATGCAGACACGACTCGGTCGCACTGTTTTTTATCTTTTGAAATAACTGCAGCGGCTAAACCAAAGCGTGAATTATTCGCCATTGAGATCGCTTGATCTTCTGTTTTAAAGGGCTTTACACATACGACAGGTCCGAAAATTTCTTCTTTCCACACCCAACTGTCTTCATTCATATCCGTCAGAATTGCTGGTTCGATGTAATAACCTTTGTCTAACCCTGCTGGCCTACCACCACCACAGGCAAGTGTTGCACCTTCTTTGATACCTGTTTGAATCGCTTCTGTTACTTTTTTGTATTGATCGGCATTTACCAATGGCCCCATCAAAACGCCTTCCTTATTGCCATCACCTATCGTGATTTTCTTTGTTTCTTCAATCAAGCATTCAAGCAAAGCGGGATAAATTGACTCCTCTACTAGTACTCTGGATGTGCCCGAACATACTTGACCTTGGTTCCAGAAAATACCAAACATAATCCATTCGACGGCCTTTTCGATGTCGCTGTCTTCAAATACTAAAATAGGCGACTTTCCACCTAGTTCAAGACTTATTTTTTTAATGTCTTTGGCCGCTATTTCCATTATTTTAGAACCCGTAGGTACTGAACCTGTAAACGCCAACTTATCAATACTTGGGTGCTCGGTAATTGGTTGCCCTGCCCCTGGACCCATCCCGGTAACAATATTTAGAACGCCTTTAGGCAATCCCACATCAATCGCTATTTGCCCCAACGCCAACGCTGTTAATGAAGTTACTTCAGAAGGCTTTAGTACCACGGTACAGCCAGCAGCTAGAGCAGGAGCAACCTTCCACGAGGCCATAAGCATTGGAAAATTCCATGGAACTATCGCACCAACAACACCCAAAGGCTCTTTTAATACTTTAGAACTAAAGCCTGGCTCTGGTAATGCCACTTCCGTTTCAGCGTTGCTATCCAGCTCTTTTGCAAGACCTGCATAATAGGTGAAACATGCTGCTGTATCTTCAATATCCCATTTCGCTTCTGGATAAGGTTTACCATTGTCCAATACTTCTAGATTAGACAAATATTCTAAATTTTCGTTAATAGCATCAGCTATTTTATATAGATAAACCGCACGTTCTGCACCACTTAGTTTTGGCCAATCGCTATTATCAAAAGCTTCTCTAGCGGCGACTACTGCCGCTTCAACATCAATATTGTTACTTGCGGCAACCTTCTCTATGACTTCTTCGGTCGCTGGGTTGATAACATCAATAAACTCACCTGAATTTGATTCGACCCATTCACCATTAATATAATTTTTACCAAACGTGATATTCATATAAATTTTTCATCCAATAATTATTATTTAGTGTGGGCTCAGCCACATGTTTTTAATTTCGAGCTACAGTTACGAGCTATTTTCTAATTACGAGAAACTGCCTCAGTGATCACTTAAAGACACACTAATAAATACAGTAGCTCCAGATGTTTCGGCACGACACATCGTACCTTCAGCTATGTAAAAAACATCTCCAACGACAAAATCGTGATCAAGCAAATTCTCATCTATTACTTTTATACTGCCTTCCTTTAAAACAAACAATTGATGATAAGGAAAAGGCTGTAACGTTGATTTAAAGGCATCGGCTTGCCAAGTACTTACATTGAATTTTTCAGTATTGTTTTTGTAATCAATAAAGGTTTTTTGGCCTAATGAGTCATCCTGTAAAAATGGATTAACCTGCGATGCCTGTTGTTTTGCGTTGTTAATATTTGGTAGCACAATACCTTCGTGCGTAGGCTTACTCGGAATAGTTTCGTTTGGGTGATCAGAGATAAAGTAGAACTTACGTAAATAACCTTGTTGTATCCACTGACAGTCGTAGCCTTTTGGAATGACAAACACATCGCCTGCATTAACGATTGCCCTCTCATCAGTACGATTATTTTTGATGATAGCATTGCCTTCAAGAACCAACATAAACTCGTCCATGCTATAAGGTTCAGCAGGCTCTATCATATCCGTAGTATCCCATACCCCAACGTACAGACCTTGATTATCATCAACAACATATTCATGCGAATGTTGAATAGGATTCCCAGAAGGCGGGTTATCACCCAAGTCATCAACTACCTTACCAAAACCTACAGGGTTACTATTTAATTTAATGATACTCATGAAATACAGTCTCGAAATTTGAAAATACAGGCCCTTCTGAATACATAAATAGCGTTTGATTTAAATGACACCCCTCTACTTTCAGGCTTTTTTTACGTCCAAAAGTTAGGGCTATCTTCTTTTCTCTAACAGGTTGTAATACCACATTCCCGCAGCCATCATTTGACCATTTACCCACTCTCCAAAAGGCAATTGGATATGCTTTACTTTTGCAAAAGCATCGAACTGATCTAATGATCCCGTGATCGCATCACCCATTATTTCTGCAATGATATGCGATAAAGCAATACCATGACCGGAGTAACCCTGCGCGTAAAAAACGTTATCGGATAATTTACCTAACTGTGGAATACGATTAATGACAATTCCCATCATACCGCTCCAGGCATATTCAATTTCGATGCCTTTAAGTCGTGGAAAAGTTCGCTCTATTGATGGACGAAGTTCCGAGCCAATATCACGAAATCCACGTCCTGAATAATTCGAGCCACCACCAAACATCAATCGTTTGTCAGCGGTAAGTCGATAATAGTCTAAGACGAAACGACAATCATAGACAGCTAAATCATGGGGATTAATTTTTGCAGCCACTTCATCACTTAATGGCACAGTAGTTATATTTGCACCACAAGCTGGAAAGATTTTGCCTTTCATTTTCATCCCACCTAAACGGTGATAAGCATTACCCGCTAAAATTACTGAGTTAGCTTTTACTTCTCCAAACTCCGTCACTACTGATGGAGTAGCGCCATGTTTTATTTCGATGACGTTTGAATTTTCAAATATTAAAGCCCCATGAGAAACAGCGGCTTTGGCTTCACCTCGACAAAGGTTCAAAGAATGTAAATGCATATTTTTACGATTGAGCAAGCCACCATGATAAAGATCAGATTCTAGATATGCTTTCATGTCCTTAGCTTCTACTAAAGTAACATCCTCTTCCATACCGTTAGCAACAGCCTGCTCATAGTTTTCTTCTAATTCTGCCATGTGAGAAGGTTTATAAGCCGTATGAATATGTCCAAACTTTAGATCACACTCTATTTTATATTTCTCAATACGATTTTTTATAATGTCATGACCGTGCCAACGTAAATGCCACAAAAAATCATCTGCGGCATTACCCATTTTGGGACGCATGTGTTTCAAAATCGCTTTATCGCCTGACAAAGACCCAGTGACTTGGCCGCCATTGCGTCCTGTCGCACCCCAGCCAATTCGATTAGCTTCAATGATGGCAACCTTTAAGCCTTTTTCAGACAATTCGACAGCTGTCGCAACACCCGTTAAACCACCGCCAACAATAGCGACATCTACGCGGTGATCACCCTCTAAACCTGGGTAGCGGGTATCGTCATTTTTAGAGTTATCGTAGTAGTTATTGCAATAATTAGCGGTCATTTAATATCCTGTAGGCTACTTTACAGTCGTATCAATACATTCTTCATATCTGTATATTTTTCAAGAGCATGAAGCGACTTATCCCTTCCGTTTCCAGAGGATTTCACGCCTCCAAAAGGCACCGTAGAGTCGCCTTCACCCCAAGTATTGACCCACACCATACCGCTTTCCAGTTTACCGCTAACTCTATGGGCACGAGACAGATCATTAGTCCATAATGCTGCCGCTAGACCATATTGAGAATCATTTGCCAATGCGATTGCTTGTTCTTCAGTTTCAAACTCAGCTACTGCCAGAATCGGCCCGAAAATTTCTTCTTTGACAAAATCCATCGTATTATCAGCTCCATCTACAATCGTAGGTACCGCATAATAACCTTGGCCATCCTGATAGCTTGGCATGCCTCCCATGACTATATTTCCACCTTCTTCTTCTGCCAAACGCACATAACGCTTTACCGTTTCAAGCTGGGTACTGTCAACCATCGGGCCCATTGTAGTTTCTGGATTTAACGGATCACCAGGCTTGAATCGACTTGTGGTTTCAATCAAAGCAGCCATAAATTCCTTCTTGATAGTTTTTTCAACATAAACACGAGAACAAGCAATACAAACTTCACCTTGATTAGTAAAAATTGCATTAGCAGCACTTTCTGCGGCTTTTTTAATATCACAATCTGCAAAAATCAAGTTAGGTGACTTGCCACCGGCTTCCAACCAAACCCGTTTCATATTCGATTGACCCGCATAAACCATCAACATTCCTGCAACACGAGAAGAGCCGGTGAAGGCCAAAATATTAACATCCATATGTAAAGCCAATGCTTTACCTGCGGTATGTCCAAACCCTGGCAAAACATTAAACACGCCATCAGGCATCCCTGCTTCAGTCGCAAGTTCTGCAAGCCTTAATGCACTCAATGGTGATTTTTCTGAAGGTTTTAATACAACACTGTTACCAGCGGCTAATGCTGGTGCAAGCTTCCAACTAACCATCAATAGAGGATAGTTCCATGGTGTAATCGCACCGACAACACCAGCAGGCTGATGACTAATTAATGCTAGAGTATCCTCACCCGTAGGGGCAATTTCTCCATACACTTTATCAATTGACTCTGCTGTCCAACGAAAACAGTCGATAGCCTCTGGAACATCAATATCAACCATTTCAGAGATCGATTTACCCATATCCAAGGTATCTAGCAAGGCAAATTCATCTTTGTGTTGTTCAATTAAATTTGCCCACTTCAACATAATATTCTTGCGATCACGAGGATGCATCGAAGACCAAACACCTGATTTAAATGCTTCTCGTGCAGCTGTGACAGCTAGGTTAACATCTGCTTCATCACAGCTAGCCATATCGACTAATAGTTTTTCAGTAGCAGGGTTAATACAAGGAAATGTTTCACCACTAACTGCTGATTGAAATTTGCCATTAATATAAGCTTTATTATGGAAGCTGAGTGTTTCGCTTTGGGAAACCCACTCTTCATAACTTTTCATCAGTATTTATCCTCTTAATATTCCTTAACTAGAGATGTGAAGTGTTTACTGCTTCATCTCTATATTTACAAATTAGTCACTATTGTGTTTTTTACGTTTATTCTTGAATTAAACGTTTCTGTCATAGCTATTATTCATTACCAAGTATTTTATGATTAGCTAAAAAGTATCTTTCATCTTATTGAGGCCGAACTCATGAGTTTATTGCGTCCTAACTTCCCAAACTTCCTAAACTTCAGCAAGCACTCGAATAGTGAGAGATACCCCAATAGCAATACATCCAGTCATGATCGCTTATCACAGGCGTTTATATAAACGCCTGTGTAGTCTAAACTTTCTGATCATGCGGTATCGGCAGTTCAAATACTTCTGTTGGATTTTTCATAACAACAAGTACTTTATAATAATGTGATCACAATATATCATAACATATCACATAGTCATTTATTTTTATAAGGTCATCATCAATACATAAACAAGTAAATGAAATTTTTTACGCTAGAATAACCAGTATAAATAAGGTTTCCCGTGAAAAATGAAACCTACAAAATAAACTAGAGATCATCTATTTGTGATCACAATAATTCAAAGGTCAGAAAAATGAACACTAAAAACCCAGTCATCAGCGACTCCATATTCGCCAATATATTTAGTTATATGGGGCAACCTATAAGCCGTGAAATTGATGATGCCGATGTATTCGTCGTAGGTTTGCCTTACGATTTAGCCACAAGTGGTCGTGCAGGAACACGTGGTGGCCCTGGCGGTATTCGCAGTGCAAGCGCCAACCTTCGTTGGGAAGAAAAGCGCTGGCCTTGGGATTTTAATGTTTTTGATAAACTTCGTGTTGCCGACTACGGTGATTTAGAATTTCCCACTGGCAATCATGAAGCGTTATTCGATTCAGTTGAAAGCCATTATGCCAAACTACTGAGCGCCGGGAAGAATGTTCTGAGTTTTGGTGGTGATCATTTTGTCACGTTGCCTCTATTGCGCGCACATCACAAGCAGTTCGGGAAACTCGCTATGATTCATTTCGATGCACATACCGATACTTACGAAGAAGAGAATACAACCTACAACCACGGCTGTATGTTTTATCATGCTCCTCGTGAAGGTTTAATCGACCCTGATAAAAGTATCCAGATTGGAATACGAACTGAATATACTCAGAGCAATCACGAGTTCGAAGTCATCAATGCAGCAGATGCCAATGACTTACCTGTAGAGGTCATTCTTGAGCGTATTCACAAACGAGTTGGTGACAGCCCATGTTATCTAACTTTCGACATCGATTGTCTCGACCCTGCATACGCACCTGGAACAGGAACTCCTGTCGCAGGTGGCTTAACTTCAGATCGTGCTCTTAAAATCATTCGTGGTCTTCAAGGTATAAATATAGTTGGTATGGATATTGTTGAGGTAGCGCCATCATACGATCATGCAGAAATCACTTCTCTTGTTGCTGGTACACTTGGTCTTGAAATGCTATATGTTTTAAGCACTGCCAAAAAATAATTCAGTGAGAATCTTAATGAATTTTTTCTATTAATTACTAAAAAGTAATCTCATTTTATATGTCTCAAATGATGGGAAATATCCATATATGAGCCCAAAAATCTCAACTTACGTGCCCTTTTATTCATAACTGATTGATTTTTAATTGCTTTTTGAACTCCTTGAGTTCTCGAACTATTTTCAATATTTGAGAAAACACTATTGGTACTTTTATTTCACATATGAAATAACCCATAGCGTCCAACGAATGGACAGTTTAATCGAAGCTATCATTCTTCTGAAAATATCCTACCAAAAGCATTATTTTTAATGAGTTTTAAATTACTAACTGTACTTCAATAGTACAGTTTTAATAAATAATGTACGAACTTCAGACAAGATAATTTATTTCTGGATTAAATAGCCTTACGCACTATTTATAGAGCTAGCTTAACGCCCTAATCTTTAGTTTTAAGCAAAATATGCCCCTGCTTTTTTTAGGAATTTAATTTCTTTATCACGAGCAGCTAAATCTTTTTTTAATTTACGAATATAATCCACCGATTCAATAGCATTTATATCTATATTAATTGCCTTCGCATTTTTATCCATAAAAACTGGAGGTTCTTCAATCATCCAATTGCGTGTCAGTATTTATGGGAACCCTTCCTAATAGCTTTGGCGTAATATTTTTGAGTTTAAATAATAGCTATTTTTTATGAATAGCTTAGATAAAGGGTTTCAGCAACACTTGAGTGGGTTGTGACAACAAATTACAGGTATTACGTACTGACCCCATTGTCTTTTTCTTCGATGATGCAAATTTAATATTATCGATTGCAACAAGGCATTTGACACTTTATTGATATATGAATTAATTTAGTCCATAGTCTTATAATGTTAAAAAAAATTGGCTCGTTAAATAGCTTACGTGCTTTTGAAGTCGCTGGGCGCAAAATGAGCTTTACTGAAGCTGCCGAAGAGTTGCATATAACCCAAGGCGCCGTCAGTTATCAAATCCGTGAGCTCGAATCACGATTGGGCTTACAGTTATTCAAGCGAGAAATTCGTAAAGTTAGCCTGACAGCTGCTGGTGAACGTCTTTACAAAGTGACCCGTCGTGCATTAATAGATATCGACTCTGAAATACAAGCTCTTACTTCTAATCAAAGTACTTCGCCATTGACTGTTGCTGTAAGCAATTATGTCACCACACGATGGTTGTCGAAACGGCTAACTAGTTTTTTGAACGCGCATCCAGATACCGCTTTGCAACTCCAGCATGCGGTTAATACTCCTGACTTCAAAGTCGGCATGTACGATCTCGCGATCCGCTGGGGGAAGGCTCCTTGGGAGGGAGCTTTATCCTGCGAATTGCTAGCCATGCCGATGATGCCAGTTTGCTCTCCTGCTCTGTTAAAAGGAGACGGTAATCTTATCAGTCATCCCGAAAATTTACGCTTCTTCACTCTACTTCGTGATCAGAAAAATGTAGATTTGTGGCCGGCCTGGCTCGATAAGGCAGAAGTACCTCTAGAGGCTATTAATTCCAGCCGAATCATCACTGATCCGGTGGTGCGTGTTCAAGCTGCAGTTGATGGTCAGGGCGTGATGCTCGCTGATGGACTAGTAGATGCAGAGCTCGCCAGTGGTGAGCTGATTACCCCATTTAACATCAGCCTCGAAGGTTACGGATACCATCTTCTATGGGATGATAATGTCACTTTAAACCCTATTACAGAGAGCTTTCTAGATTGGATTATGACCCAGACATAATCCATCAAAATAAATTAAAAAAAGTGCATGAATACGACCTTTTTAACTCTGTTAAAAAATATCCATGAATCAAATTTACTAATCCATAAACTAAAATACTCGTTTGTAGTCGGCTTTTTTTTGTGAGAACTTCATCTTGTCGAATATTTTGACCAAAGGAAACTGGCCTATGGCTGCGTATTAAGAACACGATAATAGTTCTTGATCACGAATAGCCAGGTCAAATCCTTTTGATACAGCGCTTGGCAGATAACCCTGTCGTTTATCGTTTGCACATAATTGAGAGTTATTGGTATGAGTAATACGCAGAATCAAGACACTACTAAGAAGACAAGACCAAAGCCAAAACTATGGCATGATCTTCCGCCGCTACCGATTCAAGTGTCAGCTTATTTTCGTCGACCTTTTTCATTAATGTCCATATTAAAATGGATGTTCGCTGGTTGGTTTCCAGTTACAGAGCGATTGATTATCGTTGTTCTAGCAGTTCTGTCATGGCTATTTTTTTCCCCAGAAATTGAAGCATGCAGTGAATTTGCATTTAGCTGGATTGCACAGATTTATTTACGAAATCTGGTTTTGTTAACGGTCATCGCGGGAGGGCTCCACCTATATTTTTATCGCTGGCGCAAACAAGATGACGACCTTAAGTACGACGCTCGCCCATTGATTCGTGACAACAAGAAATTTACCTTTAACTCACAAACTTTAGACAATATGTTCTGGTCTATTGCCAGTGGCGTGACTATCTGGAGCGGCTATGAAGTGCTAATGATGTGGTCTATGGCTAATGGCTATGTACCTATGCTGTCACTGCCGGATGATTATCTCTTAGTCATACTGGTGATTTTCCTGATACCCATTTGGGAAACTTTCTATTTCTTCATCATTCATCGTCTTATTCACTGGCCTCCTTTGTATCGGACCGTACATCACCTGCACCACCGTAATACAAATGTTGCGCCCTGGTCCGGCATGTCGATGCACCCTGTTGAACATCTTTTCTTTTTTGGATCGGTACTCATCCACTTTATTGTGCCAGCCAACCCGCTGATAATTATTTTTCATCTGCAGTATTACAGCCTAAGTGCAATTTCAACACATACCGGTTACCGTGGACTGACCGTTGGAGGACGTATGATCCTGCCACTGGGAACCTTCCATCATCAACTGCACCATCGTTACTTCGAGTGTAATTATGGCGGGCTAGAAATCCCAATGGATAAATGGACAGGATCCTTCCATGATGGAACCGATGAATCACATAGACAATTTATCGAGAGGCGTCGACAGAAGTCTCTTGCAGAGCGTAAGGAGAAAGCCAATGGCTAAATTGACCGTCAAGGAATTACTGGAACTGAAAGGTGTACGTCAGATATCTTTTGTGCAAGTGGCGAGAGCCGAAGAAGCAATCGCTGCTTCTGAAGCCGGTATTGATATGGCTGGTACCGCGTTTCGTGAAGACACCCATCATTATCCCAGCTTGATACCGGACACTCACTTTCAGTTTGGCCTCACCTGGGGACGGCATGCCAACGCTGATGAAGCATTGCGTGAGGCGATGCAAGCGATGGAGGCGGGTGCCGAATCGGTTTACTGCGGTATGAGCCCGCAGGTAGTTGAAGTATTAGCACGAGAAGGTGTCCCGGTGATCGCTCATGTCGGACTGGTGCCACCCAAAGCAACCTGGGTTGGCGGTATGCGTGCAGTGGGCCGCACCGCTCAACAGGCATCCCAAGTTTATCAGGACAGTAAAGCGTTTGAATCCGCAGGTGCGTTTGCGCTTGAAATGGAAGTGGTACCAGCAAAAGTAGCCGCCGAGATAACCCAACGCGTATCGATACTGACCATCTCATTGGGTTCTGGGTCAGACTGTGATGTTACCTACCTATTCTCCGCCGACTTACTGGGCGAAAATCGCGGACACATTCCACGCCATGCCAAGGTCTACCGAAATTTTGCTGTAGAACGTGACCGCTTGCAACAGGAGCGGGTGGCAGCCTATCAAGAATATATCACTGATATTGCGAACAAGGCTTATCCTGCCAGCAAACAGGAAGTCTCAATCGATGGTGATGAGTTTGACCGATTTATTGAAACCATTAGTCAATCTTAATCAATTATCTGTCAAAGCACTTTCTGACAACTGATTATCTGACAACCAATTATCTGCCAAAACATCATGGCAAATTGCCAAATAAGAACAGCTTAAAAAAGGAACAGCCAAATGACCATCGAGCATTTATCATGCCGTATCAATAATGTGGAAAAACTCAACGATCAAATCAGTACGTTTGAACTACAAACCACCGACTCAGTATTTGAAGGTATTGAGCCAGGATCTCATCTCGATATCCTGTTGGAAGATAACGTAATTCGCCAATATTCCATTTACAGTTATTCCAAAGATAAAACAAGCTGTCGCATAGCGGTTAAACGGGAAGATCAAGGGCGCGGCGGATCGCTACAAATGCATCAATTAAGTGAAGGTGATCTGCTAACAGTAAGTCAGCCGCGCAATAATTTCCAACTTGAATCTGGTCTAACGCATTACACCCTAATCGCTGGTGGAATCGGAGTTACACCGATATTTTCAATGGTGGAAAAACTTAAACAAAGTGGCAATAGATTTGATGTCTATTACCTAATCCAGTCAGCGAATGATGCAGCCTTTGCAAAATTATTCAAAGACCTAGATCTAGGGGACAATTTACACCTGCATATCACCGATGAAAGTGGACTCATAGACTTCCCTTCAGCATTTGAAAATCTTCCAGATCAGTCTGTTATATACACCTGTGGCCCAGAACCCATGATGCAAGCAGTCGAGCAAGCAGCCAAGATTAAAGACATCGATGTACATCTGGAGCGCTTCAGTGCTCTACCCATTGATACCGATCAAGAGAACGAAAACTTCCAAGTCGAAATTCGATCAACAGGTGCGGTATATACCATTGAAGAGGATGAGAGCATTCTGGACATCCTGTTAGAAGAAGGCGTTGAAGTAGATTTTGGTTGTATGGAAGGCGTTTGTGGCGCCTGTATGACTGATGTATTGGATGGAGAAATTGAGCACCGTGACAGTATTCTGACAGAGAAAGAACAAGCTGCTAATAACTTAATGTGTGTCTGTGTATCACGCTCTCTTTCGTCGAGATTAGTGCTGGATTTGTAGGTGCTTTGGTAGAATTTAACTGAATATAAAAAGCGCCTATAAGTAGGGGTGGCTTTTCTTAGCTCACCAAGAGCCAGAAAAGTCCATCGTAGATTCCGTAAGGAATCGTCTATGTACTTTGTTCGATTAACTACAAATTAATTACCGATAGTATTTAGGTCACCCCCCTACTTATAGCTATTTCTTCAAAGTCATTGCCAAACGATACAACTCATTCTTCTTTCGACCTGTAATCTTTGCGGCAAGCGCAGCAGCCTGCTTAACTGGCAACTCTTCCAATAAAATGTCGAGTAATTCTTCACTAGAACTATTGATCGCTTCGCTGTCAGTTTCTTCTTCGTGTCCATCAACCATTAAAACGAATTCGCCTTTTTGATGCATTGGGTCAGCGTTTATCCAATCGAGCAATCCTTCCAAGTCTCCACGGAATACTTGTTCGTACAGTTTGGTTAATTCGCGCGCTAATACGACTTTTCTGTCAGCGCCGAAAATGGTGTGCATAGCTTCGATGGTGGCGTCTATTCTATGGCTTGATTCATAGTAAACCTGGGTACGTGTTTCTTTGGCATTGGC
>RCMY010003146.1_pt1 | contig 14739 bp, 9 predicted proteins | sample 2041341 | NCBI WGS metagenome assembly RCMY01 (sample SAMN09708234, study PRJNA481090) | Marine sediment metagenome, whole genome shotgun sequencing project.
CCAAATAGAATGTTTTTAATGTCTTCCATCAACTCTTTCAGGCGCACTCTCCCCTCACCTACGCGTACAAACAATTCGTCCAGCGAGGGGAGAGCTTCATGAGTCAGAAGTTCTTGATTATTCTTGCTTTCCAGAACATCAAAAGGAATACCATAGCGGAGCATCTCCTGCCGCAACATTGATAGTCCCACCACCCGAGTTACTTTTTGGCACCTGATTCTGAAATTTTTGGCAAGTTCTCCCCGTGCTCGCGGCGTCTTGCACATGGTCAGCATGTGCTGCTCAAACCGGACAGGCATCTCAGCGCGGACAATGCGTACCATATTCCCGTCTTGCAAAACATGAGAAGGAGGGACGCGTTTATTGCGAATCATTGCCCCAAGACAGGTCTGGCCAATTTCGGTATGCACTCGGAAAGCAAAATCAAGGACAGTGGAGTTGACAGGCAGACAGATTAAATCTCCCTGGGGGGTGTAAGTATAAATCTCCTTGACCCCGCTGGCGGCGATGATATCACGATAAGAAAAAGAATCCTCGGAGCCGATCACATCGAACATTTCCTGGATTTCCCGAATGAATTTAACCTGTTTTCCTGTCTTTGAGCTCCAGTTTCGAAATAAGCCCTTCTGGGCCTTTCGCTCCATCTCGTCGGTGCGGATCTTAAAGAGAAATTTTTGCCCTTCGACAATTGCCCTGGCGTGCAATCCCTGATATCCGGTTGGTTTGGGATTGGCAATGAAATCACGAATAGTCCGCGGAATCGGTTTGTAGGTCTGATTGGCAATGCCCAGAGCCCTGTAGCAGGACTGAACATCGTCGACAACAATGAGAATTTCCAGAGGCGTATCGATACGCTGGACCAGGATGCGGTTCGCCACATCATAGTAAGCCCATAATTTTTTGGTTCGAATATCAACCCTGCAGGAAAAATTCTCTTTTTCGGCGTTTTTCAGTACATCATTAACAATTGTCTGACCGAGTGGCGATCTTTGTAATTGGCGAATATGGCTGTTTAAGCGAGCGCCCTGTTTCGGATATTTATACAACAAAGCGAGGTTATACATCTCCCGCTTCATGTTAAAGAGCCCGAAAACAGTGGCGAGCGGAGCATAAATATCTATGGTTTCATCTGCTATTCGCTGCCGTTTGGCCTTGGGCATGGCCCGCAGGGTACGCAAATTGTGCAGACGATCGGCCAGCTTCACCAACATTACCTCCGGCCGCAAGGCCGCTCCGGTAAAAATTTTCCGGTGGGTATTCTGGCTGTTCGTTTGTTTATCACCGGAAACGTGCGTGACCTTGGTGCACCCTTCAACAATCGCCTGGACATAGCTGCCGAACTTCTGACCAACCAGATCAGCGGTAACGTCCTCTACGTCTTCAACGGTATCATGCAAAAGTGCAGCAGCGAGGATTTCCGGATGGCTTATATCCATTTCTTCGGCAAGAATTTTTGCCACGGAACAGGGATGCAGGATATACGCATCGCCGGAGCGGCGCCATTGGTCAGCGTGGGCCTCGACTGAAAAATCAAGCGCCTGCCAGAAGGTTTCCGTTTCCGGTTTATCGCCAATCAAGACCCGCATCTGATTGCGATAGAGCTCAAGATCAAATGAAATACGCCGCATATTCTCCTGACTATAGTAAAAACGACACCTGTCGGTAGACAGAATCTTTTTGTGTGTTAGATTACTTGGGCAAACATTACCGAGAATCTCCCTGTGTTGTAACGAACCAGCGATAAAACCGCTTACTTTTTGTTCAGCTTAACAAAATTCTCCTATGGGAGAAATCAAAAATCCAAAAATGTCTAAAAAAAATAAATCTTCCCAACAATTTAAGTCACACAGCAGAAAACAGTCTTCACGGATAAAAAGAAACGATGAAAAATACAGCCAGGCAGAGAATATGGTGCTTGGTTTCTTATATACGGCCGGCACGCCGCTGTCGTTTGCCCAGTTGTACGGCAATTTCCCCAAAAACCGACATAGTGAAGAGGACATCAGATCTGCCCTTGCCTCTCTGGCCCAGTCCGGATTGGTCGCTAAAGACAGCAAAAAATGTTTCAAACTCCACAAAAATGCCTTGCTCTACGAAGGGATATTAACGCAGCATCCAAAAGGCTTCGGTTTTGTCAACGTGACCAAAAGTCTCGGTAGCAACCCTGCACTGAAAAGAGACCCTTTCATTTCACCTGGCCAGATGGGGGATGCCCGGCACGGCGATACGGTATTGATTCGGGTTTTTCGCATCCGTGCCGATGATCGGCCGGAAAGCAGTGTGGTAAAAATACTTATCCCCGGCTCCAATAGAGTTGGTGGGATATACAGACACAAAGGCCGCGACCGCCTGGTGTATCCGGATGATCGCAGATTCCCATTTACCATCAGGATCAAAGACAAGAATGGCCTGCAGCCAAAAGATGGCGATGGCGTTATCGCCGAGTTTGACAGAGCGAGCGGATCAGCTAATTTTTTACAGGGAAAAATAGTTGAAATACTCGGTGCAGCCGATGATGTCGACACCCAGATGCGACTGGTGATCGAACAATTCGATCTTCCCTGGGAATTCAGTGAAGAAGTCATACAAGAAACAGCAAGACTGGATGAAACCTTTGTGCCGGACCAGGACCGGGAAGACCTCAGAACGACAACCCATGTGACAATTGATGGGGAAAGTGCCAAGGATTTCGACGATGCAATATGCGTTATAAAAACCCGTAAAGGTTTTCGCCTTTTTGTGTCGATTGCCGATGTAAGTCATTTTGTGGCACCCGGCTCAGCAATCGATCAGGAAGCATACAATCGAGGTACCTCCATTTATTTTCCGGGCCGGGTCATCCCCATGTTGCCGGAAAAATTATCCAATAACCTGTGCAGTCTGGTGCCGGGAGAGGACAGGTTTACCGTCTCAGCCATTCTTGACTTTGATCGCTTTGGTGCGCTTTTGCAAAAACGCTTCAGCCGATCAATAATTTGCAGCCGGCAACGCTTTACCTACACGACGGTACGAAAGATCCTCATCGACAAAGACCCGGCTGTCAGAAAGGAACACAAACCCTTTCTCACCGGACTCAAATGGGCTGAAGAACTGGCAACCGCTCTACAGACCAGACGAAAAAAACGTGGGTCAATCGACTTCAACCTGATCGAGGCAGAATTCACCCTCGCCAGCTCGGGAAAAATCGAGTCGATCGGCAGAGCAGAAAGAAACTTTGCGCATCAGATCATCGAAGAATTCATGCTGGCTGCCAACGAAGCAGTCGCTGAACTCTTCAGTCGACAGCACACGCCAGCAATATATCGGATACATGAACCACCGGCACTGATAAAGGCAGAAGAATTTTTCAATTTTGTCAAAACCCTCGGTCTTCCCGTGGCTCCTTTTGCCAACACCCCTGCCTGGTTTGCCGGAGTCCTGGATACATGCAAAGAGACCAAATACGAATACATCATCAACAATTTACTGTTACGAAGTATGCAGCAAGCACGATATTCAGCCACAAACGTCGGCCATTTTGGTCTTGCAGCAACTGACTACACCCACTTCACCTCCCCTATCAGACGGTATCCGGATTTAATTGTCCACCGACAATTGTTACAACTCCTCCAGAACAGTCGTCAAGAAAAGCAATCGTTTACCGAGACCGCCGAGTTTCTCTCTGTTCGCGAGCGCACTGCGGTTATGGCCGAAAGAGATATGACTGACCGCCTGAAAATCGGCTATATGCAACACCGAATCGGCGACTCGTTTGACGCTACCATCTCCGGCGTAACTGAAAACGCGCTGTATGTCGAAATCCAGGACATCTGCATCAGCGGCTCCATCTCGGTAGAATTACTGGGTGATGACTATTTCATATACGACAAGAAAAACTACCGGTTGTTTGGCGAAATTTCCGCCAAGACCTATCAGATCGGAGACATGATCCAGGTAAAGGTCGTTGATGTAGATATTCTCAGCAAAAAAATCTTTTTTGCCTTAGCTCCCACCTCAGTTTAATAAGTAATAATCTCGTAAAATTTAACATCGGGGATGGCTACGTAAAAAACTTCTTATACGCCCATCAGAGGTACCCCTTGGGTACAACGAGGCAGATGAAGAGTTCTATGCCCTTTGGGTAATTTTTACGACGTCTTAAAAAATAACAATGGTTCAAAACACAACCCTGCTCAACCATATTGCCATCATTCTGGTCCGACCAAAGATCCCCGAAAATATTGGTGCAGCAGCCAGAATCGCCTGGAACATGGGGATAACTCGCCTCATTGTGGTCAGAGACAGCCTGCCGGACCGGGAAGCTATGGCCAAGATGGCGACCCATAAAGCCGCCCACTTGATCGATACTATGGAGATGTACCCCAATTTGCCGGAAGCCCTTGCGAGCTTTACTGTTGTCGTCGGGACCACCGCGAGACGAGGTCGCCAGAGGTTCGTCACCCAGACCCCCAGGGAAATGGTCGATGTACTGCTGCCGCAACTGGCTAATAACCAGGTAGCCATCATCTTCGGCCCCGAGGACACTGGTCTTACCAATGATGACCTCAAATACTGCCACATGGCTTCCGCCATTCCCACCGCGGACTTTTCTTCACTCAACCTCGCCCAGGCAGTGGCAATCCACTGCTATGAACTGCATTACGGTATCATTCATGCCGCAAAAGATATGCATCTCTCTCCCCAGCTGGCGACATCCTTCGAACTCGAAAGCATGTATGCATATCTGGAGAAATCTTTGCGCAACATTGATTTTATGGATGAAGTAAGCGATACTTATTGGATGAGCAATATTCGAAACTTTTTCGGCAGAATGCAACTCACGTCAAAAGACGCAAATATTATCAGAGGTATCAGCAAAAAGTTTCTGTTGCAGCAAAAAGGATCAAAAAGCGAAGAAGATGGAGATTTATGAAACAGGATGAGAGTTTAACCAGCTATGTGGTACCCTCCAATAAGTTTTATCCACCCCATATAGATCAGTCCCAATCGCTGTACCGAAACGGCTTAATCCAGACAAAATTCCCTGATCAAAACCACAATAAGAAACTGATTATAATCGAAGCACAGGCAGGCCAGGGAAAAACAACGCTTGCCTATCAATTTCTCGACTCAAACGCCCATACCTATGTCTGGTATCAGATAGATCCGGAGGACTCTGACCCTATTCTCCTGCTGTCATCTCTACTCATGAATCTTCAGGCCAACCTGCCTGATTTCACATCCCCTCAACTAACAAAAATTCTCAATGAGGGCAGTATCGGACCCTATGATCTGACTCGTTGTGCCAACATCCTCCTCCAGGATCTCGACAATTACCTTAAAGACGATATCTATCTGGTGTTCGACGACCTGCACCGTATCGAATTCGGCGCGCTGACCAACAAACTCCTGGAACATCTTCTTGACACCTCGCCCCCCAAGGTTCGCTTCATTTTCATAAGCCGACAACCTCTCGAAATTAAAGGGACGACAATTCGTAATGGCTCCCGGATTGCCTATCTCAGCACGGACGATCTGGCACTCGGCACTGAGGACATTGAGGCGCTCTACAAGCATGTTCTGCATAAGCAGATAAGCAGGCAGGATGCCATCAAAATACAGCAAGTTACCAATGGCTGGATTATGGGAATCATCCTGGCCAGCCACCCGATGTCCGGCAGGAGCAGATTCTGGTATGATGCATCCACTGATACGATCGGGAATGGCCCTCAAGCCGGCCATATGCTTGATTTTTTCCAGGATGAAATCTTCGCTCAGATTCCTCAGAAGCTGCATAAATTTTTTCTTAAATTTTCATTCCTTCAAGAAATTTCTGCCGATCTGGCATGTGAGATTTCAGGCATTGATAATCTCGGCCAGATACTCGCAGAGATGACCAAGGAAAACTTTTTTATCTACAATCTTGATGACCAGCAACAGGTTTTTCGTTTTCATCATTTTTTTCAGGAATTTCTTCAGCAGCGCGCCAAAGCGCTGTTCACCGAGAAGACAATCAATAACATTTACAACCTGGAAGCTCGTTACTACCAGAAACAGAATCTCACAGAGAAGGCTCTTACCTGTTATAAAAATGGGGACGACTTTACGGCAATGGAAGATATTCTTCGCGAAAGAGGGATGGACCTGATCGCCAGGAACAAAACTTTTTCCATTCTCAGCCTCCTGCAAAGTATTCCATCACCAATTCTCTTCAAACACAGATGGCTGACGCTCTATGCCGGATTGCTTCGGGTTGATTTCGTCCCTCAGACGACACTACCTTTCTGGGAATCGGCTCGGGCGCAATTTGCCGCAGCAAAGGAAGACATCGGTGAATTAATCGCTTTATCACAAACAATTTATTTCCATTTTGTCATATCGGGAGAATACAACAAAGGAGCTGAACTGCTCCCCCGGACCGAATCTCTGCTGGAAAAAAATAGCGCGACGCTGCCTATCTCGATAACCATTATGGCCGCTCGAAATCTGGCATCCGGCTACTGTTTCTTTATTGGAAACATGGAAAAAGCACGCCACTACATCCAGCTTGCAACGATGCTGGCGAACAGACACCATATCTGCAATTTTATAGCTTCAACCCGGTTTGTCCAAGGATACATCGAACTCCTCAGTGGTAACCGGGCAAAATATCTCCGTGAAGCGGAAGTCTGTTTTTTGCTTTTCAATGATCCATTAGTCAGTGAATCAAACCGCCTGGCCTTGCGGGCCATGAATCTCTGCTATCTTTCCATGACCGGCGATCATCAAAATTTTTATGTCCAGCAGCTTGCCCTGCAGAAATTCATTGATCAGACTGTGGTCGACCAGACTGTCGCGGCACCGTATCTGCATGTCTGGGGCAGCAGCAACTTATTTTCTCTCGGCCAGACAGAACAGGCCCTCGAACTGCTGGAAAAAGGGCTGGAAGTGAGCGCCACCGCATCAACGAATCATATGCGCAGCCAGCTTCTGCAGTGGAAGGCCTTCGGTCTCGCTCTTTCCGGCTCCAGCAAAGAAGCCGCAGAAAACATTTTACAGGCCAGACAATTAAGAGAAGAAACAGGAGGACCATTCTATTTAGCTTTTCACCATATTCTTGCCGGTGCAGTATACATCCGCATTAACAAATTTGACCATGCCCGCACCAGTCTTGAAAAAGGATTGGCCATCAGCCAGAAAATTCCATCGACATTCCTGACGATATGCGCCCATTTCAATTTAAGTCTTTGCAAATACGAGGCAGAAAATCCCGACGCGGCTCTTGACGATCTAGAAGCCGGCCTTTCTCTTATGAAAATTAACGGCTACGATCATTTCTGGGGTTGGGAACCGGCAATGATGACCACCCTGCTCTCCCTGGCAATAAAAAGAAATATTGAAAAAAGTTTCGCCCAAAGTCTGGCGGAGTCCCGTCTGCATCTGCATTTTTCAGATGAAGGGGAGCCAATTTCTCTGTTGAAAATTAAGCTCATGGACAGTTTTGAACTGAGTATTTCAGGCAAAGTACTGTTCCAATCTAAAGATCTCACCCCGTTTCAGCGCGAATTGCTCGGTTTATTGATCACTGCCAAAGATCAGCGTATTGCCCAGGAAAAAATTCAGCTGGAACTCTGGCCCGACAGTACCCCCGAAAATGCCAGGAAGAGTTTCGATACTCTTTTGGCCAGATTGCGTAAACTTATTGCCCCGCATCTGCCACGGCCGATAAAAGAGTATCTTTATCTGCAAAAAGGCATTCTCTGCCTGGCGCATTACCAAATCGATGCACTGCAATTTATCGAAATCGCCAGAACTGGTCTATCTCACTGCAATAACGGTGACTTCCTGCAGGCACACAATGCCTTTCAAACGGCAATTCCTCTGTGGCAGGGGAGCATGCCGGAAGATTCGTTCCGCAGTGAGCAGGTGCTTACTTTTAATGATACTCTGGCCAGCCTCATGACGGAAATCGGCTCGACCTGGGCAAAAAATTTTGCTGAGTCCGGAAGACTGGATGAAGCTATCACCGTCCTCGAACGTATTCTACATCTCAACTATCTTGAAGAAGGACTCACCATACTTCTGTACCAATTCTACTGTCGAAATAACAACTATCTCAAGGCGAGGGAGATTCTGGAACGATACAGGAAGGCTCTTTTGAAAGCAGAATATACCAAAGAAGAAGCAGGTTCATTTATTGATGAAGTTATAGCAACAACAGTTTTTTGACAGACAGGAGCATACAATGATAGCAGCTTACCAAACTGCCCTTACGGGACTGCAGGCTTTTGGCACCAGATTGCAAGCCAATGGCAATAATCTCGCCAATGCCAATACCGACGGTTTCAAGAAAACCGTGATCACCAATACCGAGCAGACCCCCTCTGGCGTTAAGGCCCAGGCTCATAAAATCTCCACTCCGGGCACCAGTGTTTTGCAAGGATCAGGCGCAGAGATGGAACGAAAGGAACTCTCCAATGTAGACATGGCAACGGAAATCGTGGACATGAATCTGAACAGCACCATGTATAAGGCCAACTTGAAAACGATTGAAACGGTCAATGAGATGACCGGAACCCTGTTACATTTAAAGTCATAGGTTCAAGCCTTGAAGCGGACATCTCGAGCACAGGGGTTTGTTTTTTTTACAAAACGTGGCTGCAACACGAACAATCAGAGCGTGAAATTCATTATAAAGCTGTTTATCCTGGGGCAGGTTATTAAGGAATACATCTTGTATGGACAGGTAATCCGTCTCCTCTTCCACCATATTATGGCGACTGAAGACTCTATGCGTATACATATCGACGACAAAAACCGGATGTCCGCACGCATATAAGAGAATAGAGTCCGCTGTCTCCGGTCCTATTCCCTTTACTGCGAGCAAATTTTCCCGGGCAGTCTCCATCTCATCATCGAGAAATGAGGCCAGGTCGCCATTATAGATGGCAGCGACCATATCCAGCATATTTTTCAGGCGCTGCGCCTTGAGGTTATAATATCCTGCCGGGCGAATATATTGCGCAATTTCATCGACTGTCAAAAGAGCAAGAGATTGATAGCTGAGCAATTCCTCGAGTTTAAGATTGTCGATGGCTTTTTGCACATTGGACCAGTTGGTGTTCTGGGTCAAAATAGCACCAACCATAATCTCAAAAGGCGAATCCCCCGGCCACCACTCCTGTGGTCCGAAATGATCATACAAGAGCCGATACGCTTCCGTGTAGTTGTTGGTCTTCAATGAAGATACCCTCGCAGCAACCTGAAACCAGCGATGGCTAGGCAAAAAAATTCATATGCGCCGTTCCTGTAATTTACCCTAACTGCCCACGGGGATCTTTATCGCCGAAACAAATCCCGATATCGCGTGCAGTCAAGACTTTATCACTGCTGAGGTCGACTTTTTTGCGCATTTTTATCGCATCAGCAATTGGTACGGCGACCATCTGTGAATCTTTCAAGGCGACCATGTGATCAAAGACTTTCTCTTCCACGAGACGAACTGCCGCTGCACCAAAGCGCAAAGCGAGCAGCCTGTCGAAAGTTGTTGGCGAACCACCGCGCTGCAAGTGGCCAAGAACCAGAGAGCGGGTATCTTTTTCGGTGCGGGATCTGATTTCCGCCGCGACCCACTCCCCCACCCCACCCAAGATGACCTCTTCTCTGCCCAACTCCCCTTTGCCCTTATTAAACTTCTGGCCATCTTTGGTTATCGCCCCTTCGGCCGCAACTACTATGGAGTAATGCTTGTCATGCAGCTCGTTATCCGATATTTTTTCACACACCTCTTCGATATCAAAAGGAATTTCCGGTATCAAAATAACATCGGCACCACCGGATATTCCTGAGTAGAGGGCTATCCAACCGGATTCCCGCCCCATCACCTCAACGACCATAACTCTGTTATGTGATTTTGCGGTTGAATGTAACTTATCCAGAGCCTCGGTTGCCGTAGAAACAGCTGTATCAAAGCCAAAAGTTCTGTTGGTTTGTTCCAGATCATTGTCAATAGTCTTTGGCACCCCTATGACCGGCATACCTTTTTCAGCAAACCGATGAGCAATATCCAGACTCCCATCGCCACCAATGGCTATATGACAATCAAAGCCCATTCTGTTAAAATTACGAAGTATTTTGTCAGATATATCTATAACCTGGACTTCTCCAGCAAGATTTTTCACTGGCCGTGAGAATGGGTTGCCTTTATTAGTCGAGCCCAGAATGGTGCCACCGGTCGAATAAATTCCTTCTACATCCTTTGGGTACAGACGTATCATTTCATCAATATCCAGAAACCCGCCGTAGCCATTCCTGCTGCCATACACCTCCCATCCCTTGCGATCACAGGCATGAACTACTGCATATATAACAGCATTCAGACCGGGTGCATCACCGCCTCCTGTCGAAATGACTATTTTCTTCATAACATATATTTCCTCTTCAAATTTTTTGATCTCAATCCACATTGCTTCATGGAAGGTAATCAAGAAGAACAGATTGTCGATGAATGCTCGGATATTTTCCTTATGGACAGAACTATAAACCACAAAACAAAATATATTCCATTAGAATATAAAGAAGATCTCCTCTTCCCCGCTAACATTCTGGTAATAGAGTATTATTCAAACAAATTTTGAGTGTTTTTTCTCAGGCTGTTTTGCAAAAATAAAGTAGATTTTCAAAAAACATTTAAGAAAAACCTTGCGCACCGTGTAACAACTATTATTTTACCCGGGATAGATGATTGACTATTTTTCATCTTACCTTAAGGTGTAAGCATATAGGTACGGCTTCTCTGGCGATCAGCAAGCCTTAAAGAGAAGGTATGTAAGAAAAAATTTCACGGAGGATTTTCATGTCTGACTTAAATGTAACAGATATGGCTGTTACAAAATTAAAAGAATACATGCAGGCAAACAATATCGAATCTGCATTGCGCGTTGCGTTAATGCAGGGAGGCTGATCTGGTCCCTCTTTGGGATTGGCTCTGGATGAGCCAAAAGATAGCGATAAGATATTTGAAAACGATACCCTTAAGTTCTTGGTTGAAGACAGCCTGATGGTTACCTGCGGTGGTATTACCGTTGATTATGTCGACGCAGGCCCTCGGTCCGGTTTCGGAATCACTTCGGTGAATCCTATCAGTTCCGGTGGTGGATGCAGTTCTGGGTCTTGTAGTTCCGGAAGTTGCGGTTGATGTAATTGCCTTAACAGACGTTTTGTAGCAAAGACGTATAAGCGAGTCCCTCAGGGGGCTCGCTTTTTTTTGTCCTGACAGCGGTGTCAAAAACTTGACACCGCATTTTGCCATCCTTATCTTCTGAGCACAATCGATAAGTCATGCAGACATTCTGCACGAGCCCAGTATAATGGAATAATTGGTAAAAGGAGCGATAAATGCAATTTGATAAATTCACCCTGAAATCTCAGGAAGCCATCAAAACTGCCCAACAGCTTGCCCAGGACAGCAACCATCAGGAAATCCATACCGCGCATCTGGCAAAAGCGATCATAACGCAACCGGAAGGCATTGTTGTCCCGGTCCTGCAGAAGTCGGGTACCGATCCGGCTATGATATTGATGGATATTAACCAGCTTTTGGAAAAGTTGCCGAAGGTGTCAGGACAGGGAGCTGGCCAAAGCTACGCCTCGAAAGAGCTGCAACAGATCCTTGACAACTCATTTGGCATCGCTAAGCAGATGCAGGACGAATACGTCAGCCAGGAGCATCTTTTCCTGGCAATTCTGAAAAATAGTGACAGCGATGTGTGCAAGGCTCTCAAGAAACGAGGAATTGTCGAGTCAAGTTTTCTACAGGCGCTGTCAGTTTTGCGTGGCAGCCATCGGGTCACAGACCAGTATCCGGAAGAGAAATACCAGGCTCTGGAAAAGTACGGCCGCAATCTTACTCAGCTTGCCAAACTTGGCAAAATCGATCCGGTAATCGGCCGCGACGAAGAGATCCGTCGCATCATCCAGGTACTGTCGAGAAGAACCAAAAACAATCCTCTTCTTATTGGTGAGCCCGGTGTCGGCAAGACGGCCATTGTCGAAGGACTGGCCCAGCGCATAGTCAATGGCGATGTTCCGGCAACGCTGAAAAACAAACAGGTCATAACCCTCGATCTGGCATCTCTTATTGCCGGAGCAAAATACCGGGGTGAATTTGAAGACCGCCTGAAAGCAGTGCTTAAAGAAGTTGAAGAAAAAGCGGGTGAGATTGTACTCTTTATAGACGAAATCCATACCCTGGTCGGTGCCGGTGCGGCGGAGGGCTCAATGGATGCCTCAAATATGCTCAAACCCGCCCTCGCTCGAGGGGAGTTGCACTGCGTCGGAGCAACGACCTTGGATGAATTCCGGAAATATATTGAAAAAGACAGCGCCCTGGAAAGACGTTTTCAACCGGTACTGGTCCAGGAACCATCCGAAGAAGACACCATCGCCATCCTGCGCGGCATTAAAGAGAAATACGAAATCCACCACGGGGTACGGATTCAAGACTCTGCGACAGTTGCTGCGGTTGTCCTGTCCAGTCGTTATATCACTGATCGATTTCTGCCGGACAAGGCAATCGACCTCATTGATGAAGCGGCATCGAAGCTACGCATTGAAATTGATTCAATGCCTGCCGAGATCGACGAACTCGAACGACAGAAAATTAAACTTGTAATCGAGCAGGAGGCCCTCAAAAAAGAAAAAGACAAGGCCTCCAAAACCCGACTCGATGAAATCAAAACGAAACTTGCCGACCTGGGTGAGAACTTGCACTCAATGAAAGCCCAATGGTTACTGGAACGTGACACCATCCAAAACATCCGCAAAGTCAAAGAAAGCATCGACCAACTACATATCGAGGAGAAAAAGGCTGAAAGAGTGGGCGACTTGAGCCGTGTCGCAGAAATCAGATACGGCCAGAAGGTAAAGCTTGAACGTGATCTGGCTGCAGCGAACCTCAAACTCCAAGAAATACAGAAGAATCAGATGATGCTGAAAGAAGAGGTTGATGCAGAGGATATCGCCTCGGTTGTAGCCAAATGGACGGGAATACCGATCACTAGATTACTCGAAGGCGAAAAAGACAAACTTGTCCATGCTGAAGAAATGCTCGGCAAAAGAGTCATCGGCCAAGAACAGGCGATTCATGCAGTTGCCAATGCAGTTCGGCGGGCACGGGCAGGCTTGCAGGACCCGGATCGACCGTTGGGGTCTTTTATCTTCCTTGGCCCAACTGGTGTCGGTAAAACGGAATTGGCCAGAACTCTGGCAGATTTTCTCTTCGATGACGAGCAGGCTATGATACGTATCGATATGTCCGAATTCATGGAGAAACATTCGGTGGCTCGACTGATCGGTGCGCCCCCAGGCTATGTCGGCTATGAAGAAGGCGGCTACCTGACCGAATCGGTGCGTAGACGGCCTTATTCGGTTATCCTGCTCGATGAGATCGAAAAAGCGCATCCGGACGTTTTCAATGTATTGCTGCAGGTTCTTGACGATGGCAGAATGACTGATGGAAAAGGGAGAACCGTTGATTTCAAAAATACCCTGCTGATCATGACCTCAAACCTCGGCAGCCATTTGATCATGAAAATGGAAGAAGACGGCGTTGACAAAAATACTATTAAGATGCAGATCGATGAACTCCTCCATAACCATTTTAAACCGGAGTTTCTCAATCGAATTGATGAAACTGTTATTTTTGAACGACTCAAACGAGAAGACATGCTGGCCATCGTCGATATCCAACTCAAGCGATTGATTGCTCGCCTTAAAGCAAAAGATATTTCTCTGCATATTCGCGAAAGCGCAAAACAGTTTCTCGTTGAAAATGGTTACGACCCAGCATTTGGCGCACGACCGTTGAAGCGGGCAATCCAGAGATACCTGGAAGATGCTTTAGCCATGAAGCTTTTAGAAGGTGAATTTACCGATAAAGATCATATTGTTATTGAAGGTTCATCCAAAGGCTTACAATTTTTACGTCAGAATACATCTGAATAACGAGGCGACGAGGAGTCGGAAGCTTTCGCTTTACACACTTGCTGACTTGCATTACATACTGACCAGAATATTCGTCCTCTGCCCAGCTGACGTCCGCATAAACCGGAAGTGGCTGGGCAGAATATTTAATAATATTTCACCTTCAACTGGATATACTATATGACTGCAACTGTAGAAGATCTTACAATTAATTACGAGGAAGACGGAGTACAAATCGTCAAAGAGACCGGCAAGGAAATTCTATCCAAAGGGGCGTGGACTACCATTTTGTATCGTTTCAAAAATATTGACCGTAAAACAGGTGAATTCGGCAAAGATATGTATACCATCCGCCGCTATCAGAAACGCCAGGGCGAATACATCACCAAATCCAAGTTTAATATTTCCAGCACTGAGCAGGCAAAAAAAATCGTCGATATTCTCTCGAAATGGACAACTGAAGATCCATCCAAATAATTGTCATAAAAACCAAAATCGTATTTTCGACAGAACATCAGTGTGCTAACTAAATAATTCAAAATATAAGTGAATTAATTATCTTTTTTGTAAGTAATTTAAAGATTGCTCATGTAATATAGTCGCCGATTAAGTGATCAAGTCCACGATTTTGCACAGTTATAATGACGTAGGTGAAACTTAGCATGATGATGAAGTTGCGCTCAGAGCATATCAGTCAGCGACTGTTGATTTCGATGATCATTATTATTGTGTCATTACTTTTTATTTCTGTTCCTTTAATTGTAAATAGTTATCAAAGTTATAAAAGAGCTGAGCAAG
>RCMY010003147.1_pt1 | contig 14737 bp, 14 predicted proteins | sample 2041341 | NCBI WGS metagenome assembly RCMY01 (sample SAMN09708234, study PRJNA481090) | Marine sediment metagenome, whole genome shotgun sequencing project.
CGCCAGCAAACATGAATTCGCGCCGGGCGGTGCCGTCGCCCCAGATCTCGACGGTCTCGGCGCCGGTTTGCTTGGCGACGTGCAGTTTGTGGATGATGGCCGGGACCAGATGCGAGTGCTTGGGGTCGAACTTGTCGTAAAGACCATAGAGGTTGCAGGGGATAAGCGTCTTGAAAAGCGCGCCCTCGTCCTCGCGCCTTATGTATTCGCACAGGCGCGTCGCCATGATCTTGGCCAGCGCGTAGCCCTCGTTCGTCGGTTCCAGCGGGGCGGTCAGGATCATATCCTCGCGCAGCGGGTTGGGCGCGTCACGCGGATACATGCAGGTCGAAGCGAGGTTGATCAACTGCCGCACGCCCGCGCGGTGCGCGCCGAGGATCACGTTCTGCCCCATCGCCGCATTGTCAGTGAGGAAGGCAACCGGATGGGCCATATTGGCATGGATGCCGCCCACTCGTCCCGCCGCGTGGATCACCAGATCCGGGCGATGTGCCTGCATGTAAGCGCCGACTGCGGCGCGGTCTGTCAGGTCCACTTCACGGCTGGAAGGCGCGAGAATATCCCACTCGCCCGCACGCTCATGCGCGCGGATATTGCGCCCCACCATGCCAGAGCCGCCGGTCAGAAGGATCTTGCCGCGCATTCCCTCAATCCTCGCGCAAAAGCGGCAGGTCGTAGCCGTGATCGATTAGAATGCGCTGGCGGCGCGCATTTCGCAGATCCTCGGCGACCATCTCGGCGCACATTTCTTGGGCTGTGATCTGCGGCTCCCACCCCAGCACCTCGCGTGCCTTGGTCGGATCGCCCAGCAACGTCTCGACCTCGGCGGGCCGGAAATAGCGTGGATCGATACGCAGGATGACGTCGCCCACCTTGGCCTCGGGCGCCATGTCAGAGGTGACGGCGCAAACCGTACCAACCTCTTCCAGCCCCTCACCGGTAAATTTCAGCTCGATGCCCAGTTCCGCCACCGACCACTGGATGAACTCGCGCACCGAGTATTGCTTGCCCGTGGCGATGACGAAATCGTCGGGCGCGTCCTGTTGCAGCATCATCCACTGCATGCGCACGTAGTCCTTGGCATGGCCCCAGTCGCGCAGCGCGTCGATGTTGCCCATATAAAGGCAATCCTCCAAACCCTGCGCGATATTGGCTAGCCCACGCGTGATCTTGCGCGTCACGAACGTCTCGCCCCGGCGGGGACTTTCGTGGTTAAAAAGGATACCATTGCAGGCGTACATCCCATACGCCTCACGGTAGTTCACGGTGATCCAGTATGAATAGAGCTTGGCCACTCCATAAGGACTGCGCGGATGAAACGGCGTCGTTTCGCTCTGCGGCACTTCCTGAACCAGACCATACAGCTCGGATGTCGAGGCCTGATAAAACCGGCAGGTCTTCTCCATCCCCAGAAACCGGATCGCCTCCAGCAGGCGCAGCGTGCCGATGCCGTCGACGTCCGCGGTATATTCCGGCGCCTCAAAACTAACGGCAACATGACTCTGCGCGCCAAGGTTATAGACCTCATCTGGCCGGATTTCGGCCAGCAGACGCGTCAGGTTAGACGTGTCGGTCAGATCGCCGTAATGCAGCTTTAGCCGGGGATTGGCCTCGTGCGGGTCCTGAAAGATGTGATCGATCCGCTGAGTGTTGAACGACGATGCGCGCCGCTTGATGCCATGCACCTCATAGCCCTTTTCCAGGAGCAGCTCGGCCAGATAGGATCCATCCTGCCCGGTGATTCCGGTGATGAGGGCGCGTTTCATGTCGTCTCTCTCCCTGCCGCTCGCGGGCGTTTCAAAATTCCCACGCCATAATCGGTGTTGCGCGCGTTTCGAATTCAAGTTGCGTCTTAACTTAAACTCGAAACGCTTTAGTCGCTGCGACACAGATGGGCAAGCTGCCCGCACCCGCGCCCTACCCTCTGGACAACCCCCGCCGCCTATGGCGTGATAGGCTTTCACCGTTCCCGAAATACTCCCGCCGGAGGCTCCGACAATGACAATGACATGCACCGCAACCCAGTTGATCGACGACGCCCGCACCCGCGTCACCCGCTTTGATTTCGAGCCGGGCCAGCAGACAGGCTGGCACACGCACGGGATGGATTACGTCATCACGACTCTCACCGACTGCAAAATGCGGCTGGAGCTGCCGGGCGGCGAGATCAAGGAAAACCACGTTTCCGCCGGCAGCGTCTATAAGCGCGTCGAAGGAACCGAGCATAACGTGATCAACGACGGCGACGCGCCGATGTCGTTTGTCGAGGTCGAATTGAAGTAAGGCGAAACCCGCCCCCTCAAACGTTGAACCGCAGCGACAGGCACGACATGCCGCCATCCAGCAGTGCGCAATCGGTGTTGTCGATGGGGCGGATGTCATACCCCTCGCGCGTCAGCATCTCGGCTGTTTTCGGGAATCCGTCCGCCAGCAGCACCACGTCGTTAAAGCGGATGGCGTTCGCCGCCGCCTCTTCGCCCTCGGGCAGATGCAGCACGCGGTAGCCGTCAAAGCAATCGCTGGCAGACAGCAGCCGCGTCGACAGCACCGTCTCGGGGTCCAGCAGAGAGCAGTCGGTCTTGAAATGCAGCACACCCTCGGGCGTCTGCAACTCGCGCAAGCTATGCCCCCACTCGTCCAGAATGGCGCGCAGTTCCGCGACGCCCTCGGCATCGGTGCGCGCCGAGCGACCCACCAGAACCTCGCGGCCCGTGAACAGGATATCACCGCCCTCGATATGGCCCGGTCCTCTGATGTCTCGCAGATCGCCGAACAGCCCTGCCAATGTGGGCCGCATCTGCGCAACCTCGCCCATGCGGCTGGCGGCGCCGGGGCGCATCATGATTGCGCCTTCGGGTAGGCACAGCGCCGTATCCTCGACGAACAGCGCATCGGGATACTCATCCGCTGCGTCCAGCACGATCACCTCTGCGCCCGTGTCGCGCAGGGTTTCGACATAGGCGTCATGGGCGGCCTGCATCCGGGCCAGATTGGGCGCGCCACGATCCTCGGCGCGCAGACCGTGCGTCACGCTGGCGCTGGGGCGGCGGCTGATGGCGTGGGTGAAATGGGTGGCGGGGCTGGTCACTGGGCCGCACTCCGGCTCGCCGCGATTGCGGCGGCGTGGGCGACGATGCGGTCGCAAGCCACCTCAAGCGCAGTGTCGGGCGCGGTCAGCGCGACGCGCACCCAAGTATTCAGCGTTTTGCCAAAGGATGTGCCGGGCATCACCGCGACGCCTGCGGTTTCCAGCAGGTCGAACGCATAGCCTTCGGCGTCCATCCCGGTGCTTGAGATGTCGATCAGCGCGAACATGCCCGCTTGCGGACGGCTGACGGTCAATGCGCTCTCGTTCTCCAGCCGCGTTGCGAGGTATCCCGCCCGCGCGGCGAAGCGCTGACGCATTCCCGGCGCGACGGTCGAGGGGGCAGATACGGCATTCGCGGTCGCGTCCGCCAGAAAGGGTTGGCTGCCGAACAGCATCGTTTCCGACAGCGACAGCAGGTGCGACGTGAACTCGGTGCTGCCGATGGCCCAGCCGCTGCGGAAACCGGGCGCGGCATGGCTTTTCGAGATTGAGCAGACCACGACCGTGCGATCCGCCAGATCGGCCTCTGCCAGTGGCGAGGCGAACGGCACGCCGTCGAAGATCAGCTCTTCATAGACCTCGTCCGAGATGATCCAGAGGTCATGCTTGCGCGCAACCTCGCCGATCTCGCGGATATCATCGCGCGTCAGAACGGCACCAGTCGGGTTGTGCGGCGTGTTCAGCAGGATCGCACGGCTGCGCGGCGTGATGCGTGCGGCGATATCGGCGGCCTTCATGCGAAACCCGTTATCAGGACTCAGCGGCACCGGCACCAAGGCGGCGCCGCTCGCGCGGATGCACCCCTCATAGGTGGCATACATCGGGTCGCCGACCAGCACCTCGTCGCCCTCCTCGACCAGCCCCAGGAGGGTGGTGAATAGCGACGTTTGCGTGCCGGGCAGGCACATGACCTGATCGGGATGAATATCGCGGCCCGTCGAGGCGGTGTAACGGCGCGCCAATGCCGCACGCAGCCCCGGCTCGCCCATCCCGTTGGAATAGCCCATGCGCCCGGCGCGCATGGCGGTGGCCGCATCCTCCATCAGCGCATCGACGGGCGGCACGTCAGGCTCGCCGATTGTCAGCTCGACGATATCGCGGCCCTCGGCGCGCAACGCGCGGGCGCGGACGTGAACGGCCCATTTGGCGCTGCCCAAACCTGTCAGACGCTCGGTGATGCTGGCGAATTTCATGGCTTTATCCCTATCTGTGTCATGTCTTGTGTTGTGGTATGCGCGTTCTGCGCCAATGGCAGGCCGAGCATTGCGCTGATTGAGGCCAGCCCGATTCCGGCCAATTCGCCGGGCACGAAGGCGTCCGGCAGCACGCCTCCCTCCAGCCATAGCCCGTCTATCACGGCGTTGCAGGCAATCGCATGGCGGCGCAGCGCGGCAGCAGGGGCCGCGCGCCCCGCCTCGCAGAGCGCATCTGCGATAAGACCCTCGAGGTGGTCGCGAAACTCACTATAGGTCTGGGCGTGGACCTCGTGCATCTGCGGGCTTTGCTGCGCATGTGTCAGGAATCCGGCCCAAAGCGATACCGCCTCGGCGCTGACCACTGGCGGGCGCAGACTTGCCTCGGCAAAGGCCGCGAGCCGCGCGGCGGCGCTGGCCCCCTGCCCTGCGCCACAGGTGGCGCGCGTCAGGTCCGACATATGCCGCTGATAGGCCGCACTCAGCAGTGCATCCTTGCTGTCGAAATAGTGCCGTATCAGGCCCGGTGTCACGCCGGCGCGCGCGGCGATGGCGCGGGTGGTCGCGGCAGCGATCCCGTCCTCGGCGATGATGGCCAGCATTGCACAGATCATCGCCTCGCGGCGCTGGTCAGGGCCGATGCGGCGGAATGTCTTGCGTTCGGGCGACATGGCGGGCGGCTCTCGGGCTGGGGCGACAATAATTATACAGTTGCACAATTAGCGAGAATCGGAGTTACTGCAAGAGACAAGGGAGAATACCGCATGAGTTCCGCACAATCCGCGCCACAAGCGGAGGCGAACGAGCGCCAAAGCGCGGCAGACCGGACCGAAGCCGCCAGCGAAGAGGCGATTCGCGTCGAGGATCTGCACAAATCCTTCGGCAATCTCGAAGTGCTCAAGGGCGTGTCGCTAACGGCGGCGCGCGGCGACGTGGTGGCAATCATCGGCGGCTCGGGCTCGGGCAAGTCGACCATGCTGCGATGCATCAATTTCCTCGAAACGCCCAGTTCAGGCAAAATCATCGTCGCAGGCGAAGAGATCGCCATGAAGCCCGACGGCACGCCTGCCAAGCCGAAACAGATCGAGCGTATTCGCACTCGCCTTGCCATGGTGTTTCAGTCCTTCAACCTCTGGACGCACCGGACGCTACTGGAGAACGTGATCGAGGTGCCGGTGCATGTGCTGAAAATCCCCAAGCGCGAGGCGACGGCCCGTGCGATGGAGCTGCTGGAACGTGTCGGCCTCGCCGAAAAGGCGGCCAGCTATCCCGCCTTCCTGTCCGGCGGCCAACAGCAGCGCGCCGCGATCGCGCGCGCGCTGGCCGTGGACCCGTCCGTCATGCTGTTCGATGAACCAACCAGCGCGCTCGACCCCGAATTGGTCGGCGAAGTGCTGACTGTGATCAGCGATCTGGCCGCCGAGGGGCGCACCATGATCCTCGTCACGCATGAGATGAAATTCGCGCGCGAGGTGGCGAGCCACGTCATCTACCTATCCGAGGGACGCATCGAAGAGGAAGGCCCACCCGAAGAGGTGTTCGGCAATCCGAAATCCGAACGACTGCAACAGTTTCTCAGGACTGTCGCCTGACGGCGCGGTCTGACGAAAATCAAAAACCAAACAGGGAGAAGTTTCATGAAACTCAAGACAATGCTGACCACCGCCACCGCTGCTCTGGCCCTCACCGCCGGTGCCGCGATGGCCGATACGGTCAAGATCGGCATCGCCGCCGAGCCTTATCCGCCCTTCGCCATGCCCGACGCCTCGGGCAACTGGTCCGGCTGGGAGGTCGATATTGCAAATGCCATCTGCGCCGCCGAGGAAATGACCTGCGAGATCACGCCGACCGGCTGGGATGGCATCATCCCGTCGCTGATGGGCGAGCAGATCGACGCCATCATGGCCTCGATGTCGATCACCGAGGACCGCGCGAAGAAAATCGACTTTACCGATCATTACTACAAGACCCCCGCCGTCGTCGTCACCGCCAAAGGCTCGGGCATCACGCCTGACGAGGCTGGCCTCAGCGGCAAGATCCTGGGCGTTCAGGCCTCGACCACGCACCAGGCCTATGCGCAGAAGCATTTCGAAGGCGTCGCCAGTGAAATCCGCATCTACCAGACGCAAGACGAGGCCAATCAGGACCTCTATGCGGGCCGTATCGATGCCATCGAGGCCGACAGCATCGCCATGGCCGATTTCGTCCAGAGCGACATCGGCGCCTGCTGCGAAATCGTCGGTGCCGTCGCTGATGATGTCGCAATCCTCGGCAAGGGTGTCGGCGCAGGGGTGCGCAAGGGTGACGACGCTCTGCGCGAGCAACTGAACGCAGGCATCGCCAAGATCCTCGCCGATGGCACTTATGACGAGATCACCGAGAAGTACTTCACCAGCACGATCTACAGCAAGTAAGCGCGCGCCTTGGAGCACACGCTTGAACTCCTGTCGCTATCGCCCCCCGGCTGGGGGGCGAACCTCTTGCGCGGTCTGGCCGCTTCGATCCAGATCGCGCTGGGGGCCTTCGGCTTTGGCCTGATTATCGGGTTCTTTGGCGCGATGGGTAAACTTTATGGCAGCCCGTGGGTGCGCGACCTGCTGGAGGTCTACACCACGGTAGTGCGCGCCGTGCCCGAACTGGTCCTGATCCTCATTCTCTATTTCGTCGGCACCGACATCATAAACCAGATCGCCGCCGCAATGGGGCGCGGCCCCGTCGAGATCAGCGGAGTCGCCGCCGGTATCTGGGTGCTGGGTATCGTGCAGGGCGCCTATTCCACCGAAATTCTGCGCGGCGCGATCCGCGCCATTCCGCCCGGTCAGACCGAGGCGGCGCGTGCCTACGGGATGCCACGTGCCATGATGGCGCGGCGCGTGACGATCCCCGCGATGACCGCCTTTGCCATTCCGGGCCTCGCCAACCTGTGGCTGATCGCGACCAAGGACACTGCGCTGCTGGCCGTCGTCGGCTTTAGCGAGCTGACTCTGGAAACGCGGCAGGCCGCCCAGACGACACGGGCCTATTTCACCTTCTTCCTCGCTGCGGGATTCCTCTACCTGATGGTCACGCTGTTCTCTGGCGTCATATTCGGGCGGATCGAAAAATGGGCGCGGCGCGGTCAGCCCTCGCACAGGGGGTCATGATGCGCGCGATGCTGATCCCCCGCCGCCTGATCATGCTGGGCCTGTTCGCGGCATTCGTGATCTGGTGTGCGCTGACCTTGGACTGGAGCTGGATCCCCCGCTACACCCCCCTCGCGCTCAGCGGGCTATGGGTCACGATCTGGCTGCTCGTGGTCACGTTGGTTCTGGGCTTTGCCCTCGCCGTGCCACTGGGCCTCGCGCAGGCGATCGGCCCTTGGTATCTGTCTGCGCCTGCGCGCGTGTTTTGCACGGTCATTCGCGGCACGCCGCTACTGCTCCAGATATGGCTACTTTATTTCGGGCTCGGCTCGCTTTTCCCGCAGTTCCCATGGATACGTGAATCGGACTTCTGGCCTTATCTCAGGCAGGCATGGCCCTATGCGGTGCTGTCGCTGACACTTTCTTATGCGGGCTACGAGGGCGAGGTAATGCGCGGCGCGTTTGCGTCCGTTAACAAGGGTCAGATCGAGGCCGCGCGCGCCTTCGGGATGCCAAAGCACAAGATATTCTTTCGCATCTGGCTGCCTCAGGCAATCCGCCAAGCGCTACCCACGCTGGGCGGCGAGACGATCCTGCAACTCAAGGCGACGCCGCTGGTCGCGACCATCACGATAGTCGAGCTTTACGCCGTCGCTGGGCGCGTGCGGCAGGACACGTTCATCGTCTACGAGCCGCTACTGCTGTTGGCGGCGGCCTATCTGGTGATCGCGGGGGTCATCACGCTGGGCTTCCGCTGGATCGAAGGACGCGGACCGCGCATGAGCCGCTAGGCGCGGGGTGTCAGGGGCTTGAGCGCCGCGCGCTCATCGGCATCAAGCTGGGTCAAAAGGCCCGTCTCCCATTCCAGATAGCGGCGGGCGGCGTCCAGATTACCGTCATGGCGGTCATGCACGAAAAAGAGGTGATCGATGCATTCCGCCTCGCTGGGACTGCCGGGCGTCTGCACGATTTTTAGCCCCGCCGCATTCCAATCACCGGGGCCCGAGGCGGCGGTTTCAACATCGCCGTGGCCTTGCGCGATCAACTCATGCCGCACCCCTTCGACCAGCGCGGCATCCCGCCCAACAATGGCGATGGGGCCGCGCAGATCAGGCCGGTCACGATACAGACGCGCGCGGTTGGCCCACACGGCGCCCTCGATATGCGAGGCGCGATAGTCCATCCCTTTGGAAGCATCGAGAAGCGTGGCGCTATTGGCGATGAGTTTGCTCAAATCAGGACGGTCGGTAGCAGGCTGCAACGCGCTTTTCTCGGGCAAGGCAGCCCCTCGCAGCACCCACACCGAATGCCCCATACCCATCAGCCAGATCGCCGTCGTCGCCGCGCGCAGGCCAGTGTCGCAGCTCAGCACGATGCGCGCGCCGCGCACTGCCAGTTTTTCGTCCGTGGCCTGCACCAGTTGCCCGCCGGGGGCAGAGGCAAAGCCGGGCGCGTGGCCTGCGCAATGCTCAACCTCGGTGCGCACGTCAAAGCGAAAAATGGTGCGCGCGTCGTCGTCCATCCAACCTTGAACGGTCGCCATGTCGGCTACTGGAATACCATAGCTTGCGATCAACTCCTGCGCCTTTGCGCGCGCGGCCGCCAGCCCCTGCTGCGGCACTGGCGGCAACTCTTCCGCCTCCCTCCCGTGATCCAGCTCATATCCCGCCAGCCTCCAGCCTTGCGTGCCGTTGCGCAGCGCATGGACCGGGCCGGTCCACCCGGCAAGGCGCAGCGTTTCCGCCCCGATGATCGAGCGGGTGCGCCCAGCGCAATTCACCACGATGGGCGTGCCCGGCGGTGCCATCTGGCCCGCGCGATAGCCCAGCTCGGCATTGGGGCAGGATTGCGCGCCGGGGATCGACATCTTGGTAAATTCCGGCGCGCTGCGGCCATCGAGGATCAGAAAATCGCGGCCTGCGCCCTGCATCGCGTGCAGTTCTTCGGCGGAAACGGAGGGCGTTCCAAACTGATGTTCTACCAGCTCGCCAAACGTCTTGGACGGCAGGTTCACCCCCTTGAATAGCGTATGCCCCGCCGCCGCCCAGCCCGGCGCGCCACCCTCCATCACATGCAGATCGGTGTAGCCCATTTCGGTCAGGATTTCGGCCCCGCGATCCGCGATGTCGTCGCCGCCATCAAAGAGGATGCAGCGCACCGATCGGCGCGGCATCAGCCGGGGTGCATCCGCCTCAAGCCTGCTGAAGGGGATATTCACCGCAAAGAATGGATGCCCCTCGCCGTATTGTCCGACCTCGCGCAGATCAATGAGGGCGACTTCGCCGCCGTCTTTCAGCGCCGCGCGGGTGGCAGCGACATTTATCCTCGCCGCGCTCATTTCTTGGTCTTGGCGCCGATATCCATGATCTGGCACGTCCCGGCGTCAAGGTCATAGCTGATGCGCCGGTCCAGCGATTCCAGCGGCTGGCCGTAGAAATGCAGGTGGCGGATCACCTCGGCCCCGTCGATCACCACGCTGTGAATGTCGTCAGGCATCATCGCCAGCGCATTGCCGGGGCGCAGATCGACCTCCTCGCGCAGCTTGAGGTCCGCCTTGCCCTCGACCGAGCCGTCGTCGACACGCTCGTAGATATTGTTCTGCTCGGCCCCCTCGACGGCGGCGATACAGGCAAAGACGGTATGGTTATGCGGCGGGATCTTCTTGCCGGGCTGCATGACGTTTAGATAGAGCGTCAGGCCAGTGTCAGAATCGTCGGCGACAAAGAAACGGTTCTGCTTTTCCTCCGGCGTGGGCGCCGGGAAGTCATCCTCGGCCCACAGATCCTTGCGCGCGGCGATGTCCATCAGCCGGTTCTTGATGCGGTCCAGACGGGCGCGATCCATCGCTCCCTCGGCAATGATCGCCTTCGCGTCAGCGATGAACTGCTGTGTGATGTCGTGGCGCTCCTGGGGATTGGCCATGTCGTGCTCCTTCGCGGTTGGGCCCATATGGCAGGTGGGTCTGCGTGGCCCGGTTTCAATCGGCGAACTCGGCGCGAACTGCGTCGGTATGCGCGCCCAGCGCCGGCACGGGGCCGAATTCCGGAACGGCGCCATCGACCACCGCGCCGGGGGCCAGCATCCGCACCGGACCGGTCGGGCTAGCGACCTCGACAAAGCGGTTTTGCGGGTGGTTCGCCAGATCCTCCATCGTGCTGACGCGGCCATAGGCGATGCGCGCGGCCTCTAGCCGTTGGGTCATCTCGTCGCGCGGTACGCCTGCGAAAATAGGCCGCAAGACCTCGTCCAGCGCGGCGCGGTTGGCAACACGGTGCGAATTGGTATCAAAGCGCGGATCGTCCGGCAAATCGGGCAAGCCGAGGATATCGGCGCAGAAAATGCGCCACTCCCGCTCGTTCTGGATGGAAAACAGCACATCCTTGCCGTCCGAGCCGGTATAAGCGCCGTAGGGCGCGATCGTGGGATGGTTCAGCCCGCTGCGCACAGGCTCTTTCCCGCCATAGACGAATTGCAGATAAGGCACGTTCATCCAGTCAGTCAGCGCATGAAAGAGCGAGATCGACAGATGCCGCCCCTGCCCCGAAATGCCGCGCCCGATCAGCGCCTGTAGAACCGCCTGATAGGCCGTCATGCCCGCCGCGATATCGCAGACCGACACGCCCACGCGGGTCAGGCCGTCCTTTGTCCCGGTGATCTGCGACAGCCCGCTTTCGGCCTGCACCAGCAGATCATAGGCCTTGAGATCCTTGAGCGGCCCCTCTTCGCCATAGCCCGAAATGGCGACGGTAATCAGACGTGGATAGCGCTCGCGCAGCTTGACCTGATCAAAGCCAAGGCGCGCAATCGCACCGGGCGCGAGGTTCTGGATGAACACATCCGCCCCCGCCAGCAGCCGGCCCATCAACGCATGATCGCCCGCATCGCGCAGATCGAGGCAGACCGATTCCTTGCCCCGGTTCAGCCAGACGAAATACGCGCTCTCACCATGAACGAGGTGGTCGTAACCGCGGGCGAAATCGCCCTCGGGCCGCTCGATCTTGATGACGCGCGCGCCCGCCTCGGCAAGGCGGCCCGACACATAGGGGGCCGCGACGGCCTGCTCGACCGAGATCACCGTCAGACCTGCAAGATCACCTGTCATTCCGCCCTCGCCCCTAAGTTGCGCTTTGCAATTATGCCTCATAGCGCAAACGCCCGGAAATAGTCACGCCCGGGGGGCGGTCATAGCCTTGGGCTATGACGGGGGGCGCAGGCACGTCTGGTCGGGGTCGGCGCGGCGCTGTAGGATTGCGACGCACAGCCGGAGACTGCCATGCCTGCTCAGATGACCCTGCCGCCTTTTGCGTTTGTCGATTGCCGCAGGCGGCTGGCCGCATGAGCGCCCGCATAACCGAAGCGCATCTGGTGGACAGTATCGCAGACGCGCTGCAATACATCTCTTACTATCACCCGCCAGATTTCATCACCGCAATGGCGGATGCCTATAACCGCGAGCAAAGCCCCTCGGCCAAAGCGGCCATCGCCCAGATCCTGATCAATTCGCGCATGTGCGCCATCGGCCACCGGCCAATCTGTCAGGATACCGGCGTCGCCAATGTCTTTGTCGAGGTGGGCGTCGAGGCGCGCACGGACTGGACGCGCCCCTTGCAGGACATGATCGACGACGCCGTGCGGCGGGCATGGCTGCTCGAGACGAACCCGCTGCGCGCGTCGGTCGTGGTCGATCCGCTGGATACCCGCCGCAATAGCGGCGACAACACCCCCGCAATGGTGCAAACCGAATTGGTGGCGGGTAACGCCGTGCATGTGACGGTGTCGTCCAAGGGCGGTGGGTCCGAGAACAAGACGCAGTTCGCCGTGCTGAACCCCTCGGCCAGCGTCGCGGATTGGGTGGTCGATCGCGTGGCGCAGATGGGCGCGGGATGGTGCCCGCCCGGCATACTGGGCATCGGTGTCGGCGGCAGCGTGGACAAGGCGATGGCGATGGCCAAGGCCGCGTTGAACGAGGCCATCGACATCACAGACATCCGCGCGCGCGGGCCGCAGAACCGTGTGGAGGAGATGCGTTTGGAGATCCTTGACCGCGTCAACGCCTTGGGCATCGGCGCGCAAGGTTTGGGCGGCATCACGACGACGCTCGACGTCAAGATCGCGACATTCCCGACCCACGCCGCGTCAATGCCCGTCGCGCTCATCCCCAACTGCGCGGCGACGCGGCATATCGACTTTAGGCTTACGGGCGACGGCCCCGCGACATTCACCCCACCTGATCTGTCGCTCTGGCCCGAAATTGAGGGGCAAGGCCCCATCGGCAGGCATATCTCACTGGATGATCTGACGGACGACGTGCTCGCCAGCCTGACGCCCGGCGAGACGCTGCTGCTGTCGGGCAAGCTCTATACTGGTCGCGACGCCGCGCATAAACGCATGGTCGAAACCCTGCGCGCGGGCGGTGAATTGCCCGTCGATCTGAAGGGTCGCGCGCTCTATTATGTCGGTCCCGTCGATGCCATTCCCGGCGAGGTGATCGGCCCCGCAGGCCCTACCACATCGACCCGCATGGACAAGTTCACCGAAGAACTGCTGGCCGCCACAGGCCTCAAACTCATGATCGGCAAGGCCGAGCGCGGGGCCGAGGCGATCGATGCGATCCGCCGTCACGGCGCGGTCTATCTCATCGCCGTGGGTGGCGCGGCCTACCTCGTGTCACAGGCGATCAAGGCCGCGCGCGTCGTCGCTTATGGCGATCTGGGCATGGAGGCGATCCGCGAGTTCACGGTCGAGAATATGCCGGTAACGGTGGCAGTCGATACCAAGGGCAACTCCATCCACGAAACAGGCCCACGCCAATGGGCGCGGACCTGATTTTAACTGCGCCAGCAAAGCGTCAGATGGTGCGCCCGCCGTCCACCTCCAGCACGACGCCAGTGATGAAATCGGCATCGTCGGAGGCCAGATAGAGCACCGCATTGGCGATATCGCGCGCCTCGGACAGGCGGCCCAGCGGCACGGTCGCGATGAACTTCTTGCGGTTTTCGGGCGTGTCGGGCATCCCCATGAACTGCTCCAAAAGGCCCGTCGCGCCCATCACGGGGGCCACGCAATTCACGCGGATCTTGTCGGGCGCCAACTCCACGGCGAGCGATTTGGTCATCAGGTTCACCGCGCCCTTGGACGAGTTGTACCATGTCAGGCCGGGGCGCGGACGGATACCCGCGACCGAGCCGATATTGATCATCACGCCGCTGCCCTGATCGCGCCACATCGGCACGCAGGCCTTGGTCATGTGAAAGATCGACAGCACGTTGACGTCATAGATTTTGCGAAACGTCGCCTCGTCCGTCTCCATCAGGGGGCTGTTGGCGTTGGTCCAGCCCGCGTTGTTTACCACGATGTCCAGCCCGCCGAATTCCTCGGCAACCCGCGTGACCGCGTCGGCCACCTGCGCGCCGTTCGACACGTCGCACCCAATCGCGATGGCCTTTTCGCCAAGGCTATCAGCCACGTCGCGCGCACCCTCTTCGTTCAGATCCAAGATGGCGACCTTCGCGCCTTCGGCCACGAACAATTCCGCGATCCCCTTGCCAAAGCCCGAGGCCGCGCCCGTCACCAGTGCCGTTTTACCCCTCAGTCGCATATGCGCCTCCTCAGTCATGTTTGTTTATGATCGTTTTGATTTGCGAGAATTCCAGCAGCGCGGCAAAGCCCTTTTCGCGGCCATGCCCCGATTTACGAACGCCGCCGAAGGGCAATTCGATCCCACCGCCCGCGCCGAAACCGTTGATATAGACCTGCCCGCCCCTCAGCGCCTTGGCCACACGGTGCTGACGCCCGCCATCACGCGTCCAGACCGAGGCCATCAGGCCATATTCGGTGTCGTTTGCGATGCGGATCGCGTCCGCCTCATCCTTGAATTTCATAACGCATAGGACGGGGCCAAAGACCTCTTCCTGCCCAATTTTCGACTGCGGATCGACGGGACCAAACAGCGCGGGTGCGACGTAGTAACCACCCTCTGGCACGCCGGCGCGCACTGTGCCGCGCGCGATCAGCGGCGCATCCGCGCCATCGATATAGGCCTCAACCCGCTTTTTCTGCCTAGCCGAGATCAGCGGACCCAGTTGAGCATCCTCGCCAGATTCAGACGCCTCTAGGCCCTCAAATCGCTCCTTTAGCGCCGCGATCACCTGATCATAGACGCCGTCCTGAATCAGGATGCGACTCCCGGCCGAGCAGGTCTGCCCGCCATTGGTTATGATGCCACCTACGAGAAAGGGCAGTGCGGCCTCAATATCGGCGTCGTCGAACACGATCTGGGGGGATTTGCCGCCCAGCTCCAGCGTGCAGGCGATGTAGTTTTTCGCCGCAGCGAT
>RCMY010003148.1_pt1 | contig 14734 bp, 13 predicted proteins | sample 2041341 | NCBI WGS metagenome assembly RCMY01 (sample SAMN09708234, study PRJNA481090) | Marine sediment metagenome, whole genome shotgun sequencing project.
GTCGCCTCGACCCGGCCTTGAATACCGCCGGCATGTGGCGGTTTGCCCGTGACACAAGCCTTGGCGTTGATGTCTGCCGTGTTCATCCGTGCATATTGGTCGGCAATCCACGCCATTTCCCGCTCGCCCGTGCCCATATCGGGGGCCGGCACGTTTTGCGCAGGATGGATCAAGTCGCGCTTGATCAGCTCATAGGCAAAGCGCCGGGTAATCGCTTCCAGCTCATTCGGCTCCCACGCGCGGGGGTCAATGCACAAGCCGCCCTTGGACCCGCCAAACGGCGTTTCCACCAAGGCGCATTTATAGGTCATCAACGCCGCCAGCGCCTCAACCTCATTCTGGTTCACCGACAAAGCATAGCGGATGCCACCTTTGACCGGCTCCATATGTTCGGAATGAACCGACCGATAACCGGTAAATGTTTCGATCTTGCCCCGTAACCGCACCCCAAAACGAACAGTATAGGTAGAGTTACAGACCTTGATCTTTTGCTGCAGACCGGGGCCCAGATCCATCAGCGACGTTGCGCGGTCAAACATAAGGTCAACGGAGTCTCTAAAGCTCGGCTCGCCAGAAATCTGCATGAAATTCTCCCTGTTGCCCGCCATTTGGTTGGGGGCTTGCACGGCCAACGCTAGACCAGATTGCCCAAAATTTCATCTGTAAAAAAAACAATTTTCAAGAGAAAAGGAAATTCGCCCCAAACCCTGCCCGCGACCAAATCTTAACGCTGCAAAACATGGTCCAAATCAGGGCAAACCGCCCTATTGCCTGATTCGCACCCTGTCAAATCTTGCTATTTCGTTAACCAAAAGCACATTTTTCAAATGCCGGGTCTGCCAAGTCCGCCTTTTTGTCCCCGCAGCCGCTACAATACCGCCCAAGACGGCCCCAGCGTTTCCACACCCCCCCAATATTCCCCGTTTCTTGCCCAAAATGCCACATTTCTGCCCCACATCGCAGGCCAAGTAGAGGTCTGGGAATAGGTGTGTCGTGTCCGGACGTCACCTTTTTTGGCGATCTGTTCGTCAACAATCCGTCCGGGTACATGTGAACGAGGAAGCCAAGATGATGAACGGGTCTATACAACACGCGGCGCAACAACGCTCTTCTGATCGCCTCGGTGATCGATTGAGACGGCACCGTTTGGCGCAAAGCCCATTCGCCAAGTCCGAGGAGGGCTCTTTGCTTATCCTCAGCCTCGTTCTATTTGCGCTTATGTGTATGATGGGCGGCCTTGCCGTTGACGTTATGCGCTTTGAACAGCGCCGCACCCAGATGCAGCAAACCCTGGACCGTTCGGTTCTGGCAGCCGCGTCGATGACCCAAGGCCTTGATCCTGTTGACGTTGTGAATGACTATTTCGCCAAAGCGGGGCTTGCGGACAAGCTTGATTGGGTCGACGTCCAAAGTGGTTTGAATTTTCGGACGGTCACCGCTAGCGCCAGTTCTCCGCTTTCAACGTTCTTTATGCGGGCAATCGACATCAATGAGTTGAACGCCAACGCCGGTTCTGCTGCTGAACAGCGCATCTCAAACGTTGAAGTGTCGCTGGTGCTGGATATTTCCGGGTCCATGGGCGGCTCGCGTATTGCCAACCTAAAGCCTGCTGCGCGCGAATTTATCACCTCTGTTCTTAGTACGGCCGAACAGGGGCGCATTTCGGTGTCTATTATTCCCTATAACGCGCAGGTAAACATCGGTCGGCCGATGATGGGCGCGTTCAACGTGACCGCGAACCAAAACGTGTCGTCTTGTATCGAATTGCCAGATTCTGTGTTCACGACGAATGAATTGTCACGGACAACCCAATTCAAGCACAACGCGCATTTTGACCCCTACCGTTACACCTCGGGGTCAAGCAACATGCTGTTCAATTGCCCGCCCGAAAGCGGCAACGTTGTCACCCCTATGACCGACAACGAAGGGATTTTGCACACGGCGATCAACAATCTTGAGGTTGGTGGCAACACCTCTATCGATGTTGGGGTGAAATGGGGTGCGTATCTGTTGAACAAAAACTCGGTGCCGGTGATCCAACACCTGATCAGCCAAGGTAAAGTACAAGCCAAATTCAATAACCGCCCGTTGGACCCGGCAACCGCAGACGTGCTTAAGGTATTGGTTGTCATGACCGATGGTGAAAACACCACTGAGTACAAGATCTCGGACCCCTATAATACGGGCGATTCAAACGTCTATAAGCACAAAACCAACGGCCGCATTTCTGTGTATTTCAACCGCAGCAACACAAGCAAGGACTGGTGGTGGCCGCGCAACGAAACTTGGAACTCGGTTCGCGACAGCAACAGCAGCAGCAGTTCTGCCAATAACGATTCCAACTACAACCAGCTGACATGGCCGCAAGTATGGGGCGAGTATTCCGTGACCTATGTCGCCTATCACTTCTATGGCTTGGCCCTGAACCAAAGCTACAGGAGCTGGGAAAACACCTTTATGGACTCGGTCTCTTCGACCAAGGACAGCCGCTTGCAGCAAATCTGCAGCGCAGCCAAGGCGAACAACATCATAGTCTACGGGATCGGGTTCGAAGCCCCCTATGGCGGTCGCACCGAATTGCGCAAATGCGCCACCAGCACGTCGCACTACTTTGATGCCAGTGGTTTGGAAATCACCTCCGCATTCCGCGCCATCGCGAACAACATGAGCCAGTTGAGGTTGACCCAATGATTACGCATCCCAAAACCACTGGATGCCCCCTGCCCGATCCGGCACCCACACCCAAGAAACGCTCGATCTTCGGGCGCATCGGGGGCCTTGTGAAACGTGGGTTAAGATCCGAAGTGGGCACCGCCTCGATGGAATTTGTGATCATTGTGCCGACTGTCATGATGATCTTTATGGCCGCAATTGAATCGGGGGCCTTCATGACCCGCTTGATCATGCTAGAACGGTCAGTCGATAACGTGATGCGCACTTTGCGTTTGGGGCAAATCCCCAACCCCACCGCCGCGCTGCTAAAGTCCCGGATTTGCGACGGCAGCGTGATTATGCGTGATTGCGCGAGCAACATCACAATTGACTTGCAGCCCGTCAGCACAACGACCTGGGCCTTTCCCGCAACCAGCCCGGAATGCGTGAACCGTGACGAAAACATTGAACCGGCTACCACCTTCAATCCCGGCGCCCAGCATGAAATCATGATGGTTCGGGTTTGCGTGATTCAAGACGCTATTTTCCCGGTGGTCGGTATTGGCCTAAAGCTTGCCCGTGATGAGAGTGGCGGATACGCCTTGGCCACCACCACAGCCTTTGTGAATGAACCATGAGGAGGTCAATTATGTCATTCCTATCCTCCCTTGTGCGCCGCTATGGTCGGGACGAAAAAGGCTCTTTGTTTGTGGATGCCATCGTCGTCATGCCGATGTTCACATGGGGCTATTTGGGTATGTTTGTCTATTGGGATGCCTACCGGGCCATCAATACCGTGCAAAAAGCCTCTTACTCGGTGTCAGACCTCGTGTCGCGCAACCAAAACAGCAATGGCATAGACGATGCCTATGTCGCAGGCATGCGCACAGCCTTTAATCGCATGCTTGGCGGCGGCGATGCAGGCGAAATCCGCCTGACCTCCTATACATGGAGCGGCGTGCGCGAACGCTATGAGGTGATCTTTTCACGCGCGCCTGGCACCACCGAAATGATCCCGCTCACCAACGCAACGCTCAACGGCTTAACCGAATTTTTGCCCATCATGGCAGATGGCGACAGCGCAATTTTGTTGGAAACCCGACTGCTCTACGTCCCACCCCTCAACTATGCGCTAGAACCGGACTTGCTGGAGCAGTTTGTCGTAACCCGCCCCCGCTTTTTGCCAAAGCTGTGCCACGTTGATTTTACCTGCTGATCTGTTCGACAGCTGTAAAACACTCAAACGCCCGCATCCCTCGGCGGGCGTTTGTTTTGTGGCACAGGGCCAGACCCGATGTTCAATTCTGCTCTGGCCGCTCGGCAATTTTCATCGCAATCAACTCGGCCATATAACGCCCGGCTTGTGACGGTGTCACACCGCCCACCCCAACCCGATTGCCAATCCGCCACCACAGGCCCGGCACCCAAGCAAAGCCCGTGCCTTTGAACAGCACCAGCGTAAACCCGTTCGACGGCTTCAACGCCAAGGCCCCGCGTGACACTTCGCGGATATTGTCCATCTCGGCCAGCAACCGCCCGCCTTCCTGCCGCAACCCGCTGTCGGTCAGAATCAAGGCGGTTTCAGTCGCCACCCAGGTCAAATAGGCCGCGTAAAACGTCAACCCGCCCAAGGCTAGCAGAAACAGACGCAAAGTCATCTGATCGCGGGGAAAACTGCCTGCAAGACTGATAAGAACAAACCCCAGACCGACCTGCACACCAATGCCAATGATCCGCCGCGCTTGCGACACATCCAGCCGTGCAATCACAGGCTCGGGCTTACCCTTTGTCTTCTTGTCCTTCATCGCTTCCCCCATATTGGCCCCCGTATTGGCCCCAAACGCGCCACATACCAAACTTTGCCCGCTATAGCAGGTTGCGCGCGCAGAACCAGCCACTCTTGGCCACACGCTGCCGTATTGCCCCCCACTCTGCCATATTGCACACACACCCTGCATGTCTGTGCAATTGCCCCAAGCCAGCGCGCCCCCTATCTTGGGGAAAAGCAATCAGCTGCAAGAGGTCCCAATGTCTATTCGCCCCGTCACCGCCGAAACCCTCGCTCAGGCCACCATGGAAGGGGCGGGCGTTCACCTGCACCGCGCCTTTGGCTTTCACAATCCCGAACAGATGGACCCGTTCTTGCTGTTTGATGATTTTCGCAATGAACACCCCCGCGATTATCAGCGTGGCTTTCCGTGGCACCCGCACCGTGGCATTGAAACCATCACCTATGTGCTGGCAGGCACGGTCGATCACGCCGACAGCCTCGGCAACACAGGCAAACTGGGGGCTGGCGATGTGCAATGGATGACCGCCGGTTCGGGCATCTTGCACCAGGAAATGCCGCACGGAAACAAGGTGGGCCAAATGCACGGCTTTCAGCTTTGGGCCAACCTGCCGGGCCATCTGAAAATGACCAAACCGCGCTATCAAGATGTGACCAGCAACGACATCCCCGAAATCACCGATGATGACGGCACTGTGGTGCGCGTGATCGTCGGCAAGTTCTGGGGCAAATCCGGCCCGGTCGATGGCATCGCCGCCGATCCGCAATACCTTGATATCTCGGTCCCGGCCGGTGTGAAAAAGACCTTTAAGGTCGACACCCACAAATCCGCCTTCGCCTATGTCTTTGAAGGCCGCGGCAATTTCCGCGATGCCAGCCGCCCGCGCGGTGTTTTGCTGGAAAAAGAGGTGCGCGGGATGGAGGTGAACATCCGCGACATGTCGGGCGACCGCACTTTGGTACAGTTCGGCACAGGCGATGAGGTGACGGTCCAAGCCGGCGATGAAGGCGTGCGGTTCCTTTTGATCGCAGGCGCGCCGATCCGTGAACCCGTGGCATGGCACGGCCCCATCGTGATGAACACCGATGCCGAAATTCGCCAAGCCTTGACAGATCTGCGCAACGATACCTTCATCAAGCCAGCCCATTAAAACGGTTTGCGGTCGATATGAACAAGGATGACCGTAAACCAACAGCTACAAATTGGCCTCGTTTCGCCTCAAACGCCTCAGCGCAAGGATACCCACATGAAACTCACATGGCTCGGCCACTCCAGCTTTCGGCTTGAAATTGAAAATGCGGTGCTCCTGATTGACCCATGGCTAACCGGCAACCCGATGATAGCGGCCGATCAGCACGCGGCGGCAACAGCGGGGGCGACCCACATTCTGCTGACCCATGCGCATGGCGACCACATCGGTGACACGTTGGCGATTGCCAAGGCGCAGGATATTCCGGTCGTGGGTATCTATGATCTGACCACGATGCTGGAAAAAGAAGGGGTGGCCACAACCGGCTTTAACAAAGGCGGCACCGTCGATCTGGGCGGCGCTGCGGTCACAATGGTCAACGCGTGCCATTCGTCCACGCTGAACGGTGCCGCCGCCGGGTCCGAGGCGGGCTATATGATCGCAGGCGAAGGCCATACGATCTATGTTTCGGGCGATACGGATATTATGGCCGATATGGACTGGATGGGCGACTATCACAAACCCGATATCGGCATCTTGTCCGCAGGCGGCCATTTCACGATGGATATGAAACGCGCGGCCTATGCGGCCAAACGCTATTTCAATTTCAAAACCGTGATCCCCTGCCACTACCGTACGTTCGACCTTTTGGAGCAATCCGCAGACGCACTCAAAGCAGGCCTGCCCGGCGTGGATGTAATCGAACCGCAAGTGATGCAGCCGATCACGCTTTGACCCAGTCCTGACCAAACAACCAAGCAGCCGGGGGGTTCCACCACCCCCCGCCTGCGACCGCCCTTGTTCTGAATTGGTGGCTTTGGCGAAACATTCGCAAAAAGCCCTTACCCGCCCCGTCGTCCTGCAAAGAACTGCCGAAGCAAAATGCTCGATGCCTCCGCCCCAATCCCCTCATAGACCTCCGGCACATGATGGCACTGCGCATGCGAAAACACCTTTGCCCCGCCCTCAACCCCACCCGATTTCGGGTCTGACGCGCCATAATACAGCCGCGCAATCCGCGCGCCGGCAATCGCCGCCGCACACATCGCACAGGGCTCCAGCGTCACATATAGGTCATGGCCAACCAGCCGCTCTGACCCCAGCACCCGGCATGCCTCGCGGATCACCAATACCTCGGCATGGGCGGTCGGGTCACACAACTCGCGCACCCGGTTTCCCGCCTGCGCCACCACACCTTGCGGCCCCACAACAACCGCGCCCACAGGCACCTCGCCGCGCGCACCTGCCGCCCGCGCCGCCTCCAGCGCACTCTGCATATAAGATGTAAACTCAACCATGTCGCAGCCTTGCCTTGCAGCCTTAGCAATTTCAATCCCCCCTTGCCCTTTCATCTTGGCTTAAATACCTACGGGGGATCGGGGGCAGTCAGCCCCCGACGCTTTGCCACGTCGCGATGACGTCGCCCAAAAAGGCCGAAACCCATGTCCAACACCCCAGATACCCCGTCCGATTCCCCCGCAGGTGACCGCATCGCCAAAGTTCTCTCGCGCGCAGGCGTGGCCTCGCGCCGCGAAGCCGAACGGATGATCGAACTTGGCCAAGTCACCGTGAACGGCAAGGTCATCACCAGCCCCGCGCTGAATGTCACCCCCAGCGACCGCATCACAGTCGATGGCCACACCGTTGGCCAACCCGAGGCCGCGCGCCTGTGGCTTTATTACAAACCAGACGGCCTCGTGACCTCTAACAGCGACGAAAAGGGGCGCGACACGATCTTCGACCACCTTCCCGAAGATCTGCCGCGCGTGATGACCATCGGTCGCCTCGATCTGAACTCTGAAGGTCTCCTCCTTCTTACCAATGACGGCGGCCTCAAACGCCAACTTGAACTTCCCTCCACCGGTTGGCTGCGCAAGTACCGCGTGCGCGTCAACGGCAACCCGACCGATCCAGACCTCGCGCCCTTGCGCCAAGGCATCACGATCGACGGCGAAAAATTCCAACCGATGATCGTCGTTCTGGACCGCATCCAAGGCGCCAACGCGTGGCTGACCGTCGGCCTGCGCGAAGGTAAAAACCGCGAGGTTCGCCGCGCCATGAGTGCTATCAACCTAACCGTGAACCGCCTGATCCGCGTTAGCTATGGCCCGTTCCGCCTGGGCGAACTGACCCCTGGCGAGGTGACCGAAGTCAAAGGCCGGGTGCTGCGCGACCAATTGGGCCAGCGCGAACTGCCCGAAGATGCGGTGGCCCCCAGCCCCCGTTCCAAAGGCCCACTTGCCAAAGGCCCGCGTGTCCCCAGACCCGCCACAAAACCGGGTGCAAAACCCACATCAAAACCAAGTGACAAATCCAAACGCGGCCCAAACCTTGGCACATCGCTGGATGATATGCCGCGCGGCAAACCCGTGCGCCGCGGCGCGACAACTGCCGCCAAACCCGGCACAGCGCCTAAATTCACATCCCGCCCCGATGCTGGCCCAAAATCTCGCACAAAACCAGATTTCACAAAACCAGACCTAACCGCATCCGAGCGTACCAGCCCAAAACCAAAGTCCAAATCTTGGGCAAAATCCACAGCCAAACCAACCGTCAGCCGCAACGCCCCCAGCACAGCACCACGCACAAAATCGGGCGCTAAACCAGCAAACCGCCGCCCAAAGGGGGAATAAACCAACCCTTTCCCCGCTTATCGCACTGGTATGCGGGGGGCGCGCTGCCTATACTTGTTGGCTAAGGGGCGACAGGCCTGTCCGCCAGAATTCAGCGCGACAACAGGCCGGGTCGCCGCAACAAGGGGGGTGATGCATGTCTGCAAACGGGTTGAAAACGGTCTCCTTCGTGCTTTTGATAGCCCTTACCTTTTACGTTGCAAGTTTGGGGTCGGTCTAATGGCACAACGCTTTGGCGATAAATTCAGCCCGAACAGCAAGCCTTCTGGCGGTCCCACTGGCACACCCAACAGCCCCCAGCCGCCCGCCAACGGGTTTCAGGCCAAACGCCCCACCAAGGCGGGGTTTCGGTCTAACCTCTTGTTCTTCCTGCCCATCCCTTTCGTTTGGAACGCCTTTCAGGGTGATCCGGTCACGCTGGTCCTTGGCCTGATCGCAGGCGGGCTGATGCTTTTGGGCGCGTGGCTTACCCGCCAAGGCCTGTTCGCCCAAGAGGCGTATGAAGCCCGCGCCATCGCTCGTCGCCCCGCGCTGCCGCGCAAAGTGATCGGTGCCATCCTGATCGGTGCAGGCATTGGCTGCGGCGCACTCATGGCAGGCCAAGGCGCGATCATCGCCACGGTGCTGTCCTCTGTTGCGGCCTTCCTCCACGTTGGCGCCTTTGGCTTTGACCCGCTGGCCGACAAGGGTACGGCAGGCATAGACGCCTTTCAAACCGACCGCGTGGCCAAGGCCGTTGATGTGGCCGAGGCACATTTGACTGCCATGAAAGACGCCATTTTGCGCGCCCGCGACCGCCAGCTGGAAGGCCGGGTTGACCGTTTTGCGACCACCGCCCGCCACCTTTTTCGCACGGTCGAAGGCGACCCGCGCGACCTGACGGCGGCACGCAAGTATCTTGGCGTCTATTTGCAAGGCGCGCGCGATGCGACCGTGAAATTCGTCGATCTTTACGCCCAAAACCGCGACCCAAAGATCCGCAACGATTACGAGGCGCTGCTGACCGATCTAGAAACCAATTTCGCCAGCCGCACCACAGCGCTTTTGTCTGACAATCACACCGACCTGAACGTCGAAATCGAAGTCCTGCGCGACCGCCTGCGACTAGAGGCGTAATCGCTCCCGAACTCTGCTGCATTCGTCGGCGAAACCGCGTGAAAGCATACCAAAGCTTGGGGTTTTTAAATGCAGGCACTTTCTTTTGACCTCAAAATTTTGATGGTCGCCGTGATGCTGATGGCCTTGATCGTCATCACCGTTTTCGGGGATCTATAAGTGGCACAGAACCGTTCCAGAATCGCGCAACGCCTCTTGCCGCAAAAGGGGTTGTAGTCGCGCAGGTCCGCGCCGTCCCAACGTGGCCAGCGCGCGACGCGCGGCTTTCGTTCGTTTTCTGTCCCAAGTCGAACAATCCTACAAGGACAAGGCCGACTCTATTCGATTGAGAAACAATGCTGCTTTGGATATAGATATTAGTGTATTGCACGATGCGCTCCGCAAGGGGGGTGACCAGAAACCTGTAAAACAGTGATGAGGCCCAGATGACCGATACGATCCAACAAAAAGCCAGTGCCGCCTTGGCAGAGATTGAGAAAGTCACCGCCGTTGTGCTGCCCGAACCGGGCCGCGAGCTGATCACGCTAGAGGCCGCAGCCCCCGCCCATGCCGCTGAGATCAAAAAGCGGATGGCCGAAATTGATATGGGCAACACCCAGTCGATCATCTCATTCGGGTCGGGTGCGCAGGCCGAATTGCAGGTCATTTCCCAAGAAATGCTGGCCGATGTGAAGAACAAAGATGTAGGCCCGGCCGGCGACAGCCTGCGCAATATGGTCAGCACCATTCGCGGGTTTTCGGTGTCGGAACTCGACGTGCGCCGTCAGCGGACGTGGTGGGAAAAACTGCTGGGCCGCGCCGCCCCCTTTGCCAATTTCGTGGCCAAGTTTGAAGACGTGCAAGGCCAGATCGACAAGATCACCGAAACCCTGCTGGGCCATGAACATACCTTGCTCAAAGACATCAAATCCTTGGATGTGCTTTATGACAAAACCCTGACCTTTTATGAAGAACTGGCGCTTTATATTGCGGCGGGTGAGGCAAAGCTGAAAGACCTTGATGCGAACGACATCCCCGCCAAAGAGGCTGAGGTCAAAGCCGCCCCCGAAGAAAAACAGGTGATGAAAGCGCAAGAGTTGCGCGACCTGCGCGCCGCCCGCGATGATCTGGAACGCCGGGTGCATGACCTGAAACTGACCCGTCAGGTGACGATGCAATCCTTGCCCTCAATCCGTTTGGTGCAAGAAAACGACAAAAGCTTGGTGACCAAGATCAACTCGACACTAATGAACACCGTGCCTTTGTGGGAAACCCAACTGGCCCAAGCCGTGACCATCCAGCGGTCGCGCGAAGCCGCCGAAAGCATCCGCTCGGCCAATGATCTGACCAATGAGTTGCTCACCTCAAACGCCGAAAACCTGCAACACACCAACCGCATCGTGCGCACCGAAATGGAACGCGGCGTGTTTGATATTGAGGCGGTGAAACAAGCCAACGCGACCCTGATCGCTACGATCAACGAAAGCCTGGCGATTGCCGATGAAGGCAAGGCAAAACGCGCCGCAGCCGAGGTTGAATTGGTCAAGATGGAGCATGAACTGCGCGACACCCTCGCCTCGGCCAAGTCGCGCAAGGATGGTTTGGGCGATACTATCGGCGTCAAAGCCTGACCTTAGCCTAAAGAAAGCCGCTGAATGCACGCCTTGCGTCCCCGATTTAAAACCTTGAAAGGGGTGGCTTTGATAGCCGCCTCTGCCGCCTTTCTGGTGGGGTGCGTTGCGCCTAACCAACCCATCGCCGGGCGTGCGGCCCAACCACCCCAACCCCGCAGCGAAAAACCGGCAGATCTCCAGCCGTCGGCCGCCAGTGCCGCCTTGCGCAACTACTACGCAGACGTTCAGGCACAACTGCTGTCCCAAGGTCTTATGCGCACTGATACGGGGTCCAAAGACGCACCCTTTTCCGCCCGGATGCTGGCCAATAACTTCATCCGCATCGCGTTCTTTGATGAATTCGACAGCTCTTCTGGCACCCTTATCGCGCGCGCCAACGAAAAACGCCTGCGCCGTTGGGACAAACCCGTGCGCGTGGGTCTTGCCTTTGGCGCCTCGGTCCCAAAGGCCCGCCACGCGATTGAGCGCGCCCGCACCGCGTCCTTCCTTGCCCGCCTGCAACGCCTCACAGGGCATCCCATCGCGCTGGCCTCTACCGGCATCAACTTTCACCTACAAATCCTCAACACGGATGAGATTAAGGCCATCGCCCCCACCGTGCGCCGCGCCGATCCTGCGATTGGCGGGGCGGAACTGCGCTCTATCATCGACATGCCGCCCTCAACCTATTGCCAGGTCACCTATTCCATTGACGATGGCACAAACCAGATCGAACGCGCCTTTGCCGTGATCCGCGCCGAACATCCCGACCTTTTGCACCTGTCTTGCCTGCATGAAGAAATCACCCAAGGCCTCGGCCTGCCCAATGACAGTCCCGCCGCGCGCCCCTCTATCTTTAACGACGACCAAGAATTCGCGCTCCTCACCCCGATGGATGAGATGATGCTGCGAATGCTTTACGACAAACGCCTGACCCCCGGCATGACAGCCGCGCAGGCCCGCCCCATCATCGACCAACTCGCCGAAGCCCTTGTCGGCGGCGACAGCTAGGAGTTTGCACATGGTTTTCGACTTCCTCAAAGGCCAATTCATCGACGTCATCGCTTGGACAGATGACACCCGCGACACCATGGTCTGGCGCTTTGAACGGCAAGGCAATGAGATCAAATACGGCGCGAAACTGACCGTGCGCGAGGGCCAAGCCGCCGTGTTCATCCACGAAGGCCAAATGGCCGATGTCTTTGGCCCCGGGCTGTACATGTTGGAAACCAACAACATGCCGATCATGACCAGCCTGCAACATTGGGACCACGCCTTTCAATCGCCGTTCAAGTCTGAGATTTATTTCATCAACACCACCCGCTTTAACGATATGAAATGGGGCACCAAAAACCCGATCATGACCCGCGACCCCGAATTTGGCCCCGTGCGCATCCGCGCCTTCGGCACCTATTCGATGCGCGTCACTGACCCTGCCAAATTCATGCTTGAGATCGTCGGCACTGACGGCGAATTCACCGCCGATGAAATCAGCTTTCAAATCCGCAACGTGATCTTGCAGGAAATGAGCCGCGCTTTGGCCGCCTCTAACATCGCCGTTCTGGATATGGCGGCCAATACCGCCGATCTGGGCAAACTGGTCGCCACGGCGATCAACCCACAAATCGCAGACTACGGCCTGTCGTTGCCTGAACTTTACATCGAAAACATCTCGCTGCCAGAGGCGGTAGAGGCCGCGCTGGACAAGCGCACCTCGATGGGCATCGTGGGCGATTTGAACCGCTATACGCAGTTCAGCGCGGCTGAAAGCATGACGCAACCCGGCTCGGCCATGGGGGCGGGCATGGGCGCCGCAATGGGGGCGGGCATGGGTGCCGGTATGGGCATGGGCATGGCGCAAAACATGGGGCCGTGGGGGGCTGTCCCTGCTGCCGCCCCGGCGCAAACCCCACCACCGCCACCGCCACCGGAAAAGCTGTGGCACACCGCCGAGGGTGGTGCCACCAACGGCCCGTTCTCACGCAGCCACCTTGGCCGCATGATCACGGACGGCAAATTCAGCCGTGACACGCAGGTCTGGACCGCAGGCCAAGACGGTTGGAAACCGGCAGGTGAGATTGCGGAACTGGCACAGCTTTTCACCATCGCGCCGCCGCCGCCCCCTGCCGCATAAACGAGGGAAGGCATGACCGCGCGCCAAGAAAACCGGTGGCCCTGCGACAGTTGCGGGGCCGACCTGCGCTTTGCGCCGGGCCAAACCGAATTGGTCTGCGACCATTGCGGCAATACCCAAACCATCCCGCAAGCCGCCCAATCCAGCCTTGCCACAGCACTGGGTGAACTGGACCTCGCGCGCGGGTTGCGCGATGATCTGCCGCAATCAGCGATGGAAGAACCGCAAACCACCCCATGTTCGAATTGTGGTGCGTTGGTGGAATTTTCGGGCGCAGAACACGCAAGCAGATGTCCGTTTTGTGCAACCCCTGTGGTCATCGGCACAGGCACCAACCGCCAGATAAAACCGCAAGCGCTGGTGCCGTTTCAACTGGATGAACGCACCGCCCGCGCGGCCATGGCAGAATGGCTGGGGCGCTTGTGGTTTGCGCCCAACGGGTTAGTAGACTACGCCCGCAAAGGTCGCGCGCTGTCGGGCATCTATGTCCCCTATTGGACCTTTGACGCCGACACGACCTCGTCCTACTCCGGCCAACGCGGCACCTATTATTATGAAACACGGATGGTCACGGTAGAGGTAAACGGCAAGCGCCAACAGCGCCAAGAACAAGTGCGCAAAACCCGCTGGCAATCAGTGTCGGGCCGGGTGGCGCGGTTCTTTGATGATGTGTTGGTGCTTGCCTCCCAAAGCCTGCCGCGCAGCTATACCGAAGGACTGGCGCCTTGGGATCTGAACGCGCTGCAACCCTACAGCCCCGATTATCTGGCGGGGTTCGTGGCCGAAGGCTATACCGTTGGGTTGGCCGATGGCAACGCGGACGCCCATGCCAAAATGGCGCAAGTCATCGCCAGTGATGTCGCCCGCGATATCGGCGGCGATGAACAGCGCATCGGGCAGATCAGTACCCAGCACCGGGATGAAACTTTCAAGCATATCTTGCTGCCGATTTGGATGGCCGCCTATAAATACAATGGCAAAACCTTTCGCTTTGTGGTGAATGGCCAAACCGGAAAAGTCCAAGGCGAACGCCCCTATTCCGCCTGGAAAATCGCCTTTGCCGTGATCGGCCTGTCGATTGTGGCGGGCGTGGTGATGTATTTGGGCCAAACGCAGTGATCGCAGGGCAAAGGCCCGCGCAGCGCCGCCCTTCGTCCAGCATCTGTGCAAACACGCCACGGCGGCCCCGACCTTAGGGGGCATTGAGCCCCCTCGCGCCCGGTTGGGTTGCGCGACCATTGGGCAGGCGCTAATGGCCCAGCGTTGGGTCTTGCCAGCGCATGGCCAAAGCGGTTCGAATGGCGCCCAAAAGCCCACAAACCGTTGCGCGCCACCGCTTCAGCCAAGCATTTGCCCATAGGCCCATCACCGAAACGCATTCCAAATTACCTGCGGGCAGCCGCGCGGCAAAGATTGATATTTGCTTAATAAAAACAGAAAAAACATTCTAAATCAACGCGTTATAGAAATGTTCGCGCGCGAAATCCTGCGGTCTTTTCACAGCATAGATTGACTCTCGCCCCGCCCCGCCTAAAACAGCGCCAACCGATAGGAGGCCCAGATGACCGACCTGACACGCACCCTCGATCACGCCCATATCCCCGAGCTTCCGAACCCCTATTTTGGCA
>RCMY010003149.1_pt1 | contig 14734 bp, 16 predicted proteins | sample 2041341 | NCBI WGS metagenome assembly RCMY01 (sample SAMN09708234, study PRJNA481090) | Marine sediment metagenome, whole genome shotgun sequencing project.
GTCATCGTCGCAGATCGCACCATCGCGCACCCTCGGTATCTGGCTGTCGCAGTTCGGTGTTTTGGCTGACGCCTGGCAAGACGGTGTCCTATCCGAAGCCCACATTCGCGAGCTTCGAAAGCTCGACAACGGCCGCACCCACCTCCATTTGCAGCGCGATCAGCAGATGTTTATCGATTGGCTCGACACCCTCGATTTCAACGAGTGGGAAACAGCTCTCGCCTATTGGCTTCTCCATGCGGATGTCGTTCTGGCGGCCTGGCGGCCTTGTCACTTAGCGCCTTTTCGCTAGCGCGAAAACGCTTTCGCAGTTCCCAAGCCGTCACAAAGCGGCGCGGCTTCGTAGGCAGCGCCAGCCACAACCCTGAGGTGCCACGCCGCGCCGGGATGGCCTATGACTCGGCGCCGCCGTAGATGGAAAGGGAGTCGATGAGGGACGAATCGACGGCACGGCGTTTACGTTCAGCAGAGCCCGCAGAGGAGCGCAAGCGACGAACGAGCGATTGCGCAACAAACACATGCTCCGCTGGGACGATCCTGATGCCAGATGCGAAACAATCCGCGGCACACCGCTACATCCTCGAAGAGCCTGGCCGGCCCTGCTACTCGGCCGGCTCCGACGACAAATCCTCAACGCAAAAGGCAGAACAATCGACCTCGGCCACGACACCCGGCTGTTCCCCCCTGCGTTGAAGAACGCGTTACTCGTCTGAATCCGGCAACGCTTCGCGTTGCGCAAGAAATGCTGACGCATTTCTCGCCCGCGGCAGGCCTGGCTCCAAGCCGACCACATCCAGCCCAGTTCCAAAGGCGGCCCCACAAGCATGGCCAACGGCGAAATCCTCTGCAGCCCCGACAACCAAACCAAAAGCGACCAATGACCGCCGCGGACGATGGCCAGCCGCAACCCGGCGTGCCACGCCGCACCAAGATGGCCTACGACTCGGCGCCACTGTTGAAATGCTGCACCGGGATGGCCCGCAGAGGAGCGCCAGCGACGAACGTGCGAGTGCGCAACGATTCAGCGTTTGCCGGCCTCGCGCATGGCGCGGTCGGCTTCGATCTTGAGGTCGCGATCGACAATGGTCTGGCGTTTGTCGTGCACGTTCTTGCCCCGGGCCAGCGCCAGCTCGACCTTGGCTCGGCCCTCCTTGAAGTACAACGACAGGGGGATGAGCGTGAGGTTTTCGGTGGCCATGCGGTGATCGAGCTTGTTGATCTCGGAGCGGTTGAGCAACAACTTGCGCTTGCGGTCGACGATGTGGCCGAACGCGATCGACGTCGACTTGGAGTACGGGGCGATGTGCAGGTTGAGTAAGAACACCTGACCGTTTTCGACCCGGGCGAACGCTTCGGCCAGCTGCACCTTGGACTCGCGCAGCGACTTGACCTCGCTGCCGACGAGCACCATGCCGGCCTCGTAGGTGTCGATGACGTCGAAGTTGCGGCGCGCTTGCCGGTTGGTCGCGACGACCTTGCTGGTCGAGTCGACGACCTTCGCCTTCTGCGCCTTGTTGCGAGACGCTGCACTTCCCTTGGCCATAGTCGGTCCAATGATACGGCCGTACCCTGGGACCGTGCTGAATATCACCGCAGAGGTGCACCGCCAGATGGTCGATCACGCGATGGTCTGTCTCCCGAACGAGGCATGCGGCCTTTTCGCCGGGGCATTCGGGTCGAACCAGGTCGACGTGTTCTACCCGATGACCAACGCCGCCGAGTCGCCGGTGGTGTACCGGCTCGACCCGCGCGAGCAGATGGCGACCGAAGACATGGTCGACGGCGCCGGACTCGCCATTCTCGGCGTGATGCACAGCCACACGCTCACCACGGCCTACCCGTCGCCAACGGACGTGCAGGACGCGGCGCATTTCGACTCGTTCGGCGAGCAGTACTTCGTCATCGTCTCGCTCAAACACCCCGAGCCGGCAATGCGGTCGTACAAGATCCTCGGCGACACCATCGCCGAACACCCGGTGGAGATCACACCAGGGGAATAGTTGACCACTCTTATCGGGTTTATAGTGAACCTATGGTCGTGCACGCATCCATCCTCGACGCCATCGGCAACACGCCGGTCGTCGACGTCAGTCATCTCAGCCCCAAGCCAGGGGTGAGGATCTACGCCAAGCTCGAATCCCAGAATCCGGCCGGCTCGGTGAAGGACCGCATCGCCAAGGCAATGGTGGAGGCCGCCGAGGCCAGTGGCGAGCTGACCCCCGGCAAGACCATCATCGAGCCGTCCTCGGGCAACACCGGCATCGCACTCGCGATGATCGCTCGCCTGAAGGGCTACAAGATCAAGATCGTTCTCCCGCAGAACGTGTCGATCGAACGGCGCCAGCTGCTCGAGATCTGGGGCGCAGAAATTATCGACAGCCCCGGCGGTGAAGGGTCGAACGGGGCGGTTCGGCGTGCCCAGCAGCTGAGCGACGAAAACCCCGACTGGGTCTTTCTCTACCAGTACGGCAACGAAGCGAACCCCCAGGCGCACTACGACACGACCGGGCCCGAAATCCTCGCCGACGTTCCCGACATCACCCACTTCGTTGCGGGCCTCGGCACCAGCGGCACCTTGATGGGGGTCGGGCACTACCTCAAGGAGCACAAGCCGGGGGTGAAGATCCTCGCGGTCGAACCGCCGATCGGCGAACAGGTTGAAGGCCTTCGCAACCTCGACGACGGCTACATTCCGCCGGTGTACGAGAAGTGGGGAGGGCTCGACCTGCTCGACGGGAAACGAATCGTGCGTCCGAGGGATTCGATCGAAGGGACCCGCATCCTGGCCGAGAAGGCGGGCATCTTCGCGGGGATATCTGCCGGAGCGGCCTTGATCGGCGCGTTGAAGACCGCCGACCGCATCGAAGAGGGCAGCATCGTGTTCATCGTCTGTGACGGGGGTTGGAAGTACCTGTCGACCGGTGTCTGGACCGATCCGATCGACGACGTCATCGAACGCGCGGAAAGCATCATCTACTTCTGAGTGCCGCCGTCGTGTAGCCGGGCTCGATGCTCGGCGGCAATCGTGCGGCCCCACAGGATGCGGTCGGCGAGCGGCTTGGCCGCATCGACGGCGGCGGAGCTGCCGGATGCGGTGACCCAGGTGCTGTCGTGGCTCGTGGCAATCCGTTCCGAGGTTGAGTCGGCACCGAGATCTCTCAGTAGGGATCGGCCGAGCCAATGGCCGGCGGCCGCCTCGCCGGAGATGAGCCCGGTCGCAGCCAAGAGCAATGACCCGGTCGACACGGTGAGTAGCCCCTTCGCACATGTCGCAGCGCGAGTGATCCACTCCACGACCGGGCCGGATTCGGCCGGATCGCGCCATCCGAGCCCACCCGGCAGCACCAGTACGGTGGGGGACACCTCGGCCAACACCACGGACTCCACCGTTCGGCTCGGTTCGACGCCGACGATGTCGCCGCCCGGTTCGGAGTAGAACTGCACCGTGGCGCCCAGTTGATCCGCCAGAGCGGCTGCGGGGAGTTCTGCCTCGGTGCTGGACATTCCGCGGTAGGCGAAGACGGCGATGTGGTGGTGGCCACTGCCGCGAACGAACGAAGAAAGGGGAGGCAGCCTGCCGGGCGCCGGCCTCGATCGAACCATAACCCTACGGTAGTGCGAGTCGGCCCTACGGTAGTGCGAGTCGGCCCTACGGTAGTGCGAGTCGCCAGGGGGCGGCGCCTAGACTCCATGGTGTGAAGGATCGACCTATCGGGGTTTTCGATTCCGGCTTCGGTGGTCTGACCGTCGCACGGGCAATGATCGACCTGATGCCCGCCGAGTCGCTGGTCTATGTGGGCGATACCGGCCGATACCCGTACGGGTCGCGCGACCTCACGGAAGTGGCGGGATTCGCTCGGCAGATTGCGCACTATTTGGTCGACGAGTTCGACGTGAAGGTGTTGGTCGTCGCGTGTAATACCGCAGCTGCTGCGGCCCCCCTCGATGCGCTTGCCGCGGAAGTTGGCCGGCCCGTCATCGGGGTGATCGAGCCCGGCACCCGCTCGCTCTTACAGGTCACCGAATCGGGACGGGTCGGGGTGATCGGCACCGTCGGCACGATTGGTTCTGGGGCCTATCAACGACTGGTCGAGGTGCTCGACCCCGAGGCCGTGCTCACGTGCGCAGCGTGTCCCGGCTTCGTCGAATTTGTAGAGCGCGGCGAGACCGACACCGAGCAGGTGCACATCCTCGCCGAGCGATTGTTGGCGCCGCTGATCGATGCCAACGTCGACGCGCTGTTGCTCGGGTGCACGCACTACCCGTTCCTGGCCCGAACCCTGAGTTCGGTGATGGGGCGTGATGTGGTGCTCGTGTCGTCGGCCGAGGAAACCGCGTTCGAGCTTCGTGAGCGGCTGCTGGCCAGCGGGATGGCGCGAAATGATTCAGTCTCGGCGGGAACGCACCGATTCCTATCCTCAGGCGACGTGACGTGGTTCGAGGATCTTGGGCGTCGGTTGCTCGGGCCGGAACTCCTTCGGGCCGAGGCATGCCCATGGGACTAGCGCCCGCCGGGCAAACTGAATACGAGCACGCAAAGGGAGCAGACGACTTGTCGAGTATCACGGTGACGATCCTGGGATGTTCGGGTACCTACGCCGAAGCCGGCGGCGCCTGCACCGGCTACCTGGTGCAGAGCGAGGGTGCGAACGTGCTCCTCGATGCTGGTCCGGGGGTCATCGCTCAACTACAGCGCCACATACCACTCAACGAACTCACCGCCGTCGTAACCACCCATTGTCATCCCGACCATTGGGCCGAGCTTCCCGTGCTGCGCAACGCCTTGCACTATTGCCTCGGTATTTGGGGGGTGAAGACCTACGGCACCGCCCAAACCGAAGCACTGTTCAAGGCGATCGTGGCTGCCCACGGATCCGACGACCTGGGACCGTCCATGCCGTGGACGACCATCACGGCCGACTCCAGCTTCACGATTGCGGATCAAGCGTGGAGCTTCCTGCAAACCGACCATCCGGTCGAGACGCTTGCCCCCCGCGTCGACGTGGGTGCCAAGAGCTTCGTGTTTTCCTCCGACACGGGGCCCGATGTCGACTTCGCCGACTTTGGCCCGGGCATCGATCTGTTCCTGTGCGAGGCGTCGCTATCCGTCGAAGACGAGGGTCGAGCACCCCATGTCAGCGGCCGGGAAGCGGGTCTGCTCGCGAAGGCAGCCGAAGCCGAACGTTTGGTGCTGACCCACTTCGTTCCCGGCGTCGATGTGCAAGCCCACCGCGAAGCCGCCGAAATCGCCTACGGTGCACGGGTCGAGGTGGCCGAGATCGGTGCCACCTTCGTAATCTGAGGAGATTTCCATGCGTCCCGATGGCCGCCAACCCGACGAACTTCGTTCGCTTTCCTTCCAACGGGACTTCACCGAAATGGCGGCGGGTACCTGTCTCGTCAGCTTCGGGAAGACCCAGGTTCTCTGTGCCGCTTCGGTCGACGACGATGTACCGCGTTGGATGCGCGGGTCCGGCAAGGGATGGGTGACCGCTGAGTACTCGATGCTGCCGGGATCCTCCAGCGAGCGGATCCGGCGACGGGTCTCGGGTCGCGATCAGGAGATCCAGCGACTCATTGGCCGCTCGCTGCGCAGCGTCTGCGACATGGAAGCACTCGGCGAACGCTCGATCACCGTCGATTGTGACGTGCTGCAAGCCGATGGCGGAACCCGTACCGCGGCGATCTGTGGCGGCTTCGTGGCGTTGCACGATGCGCTCACCCGCCTCGTCCTCGCCGGCGATTTGGCCGCCAATCCGCTCACCGATCACTGCGCCGCAATTTCGGTCGGCATCATCGACGGTGAGCCTCGTCTGGATCTTCCGTACATCGAAGACTCGACCGCCGAGGTCGACATGAACGTGGTCATGAATGGTGCCGGCGAGTTCATCGAGGTCCAGGGCACGGCCGAAGGGGCCACCTTCTCCCGTGACGAACTCGACGCACTGCTCAGCCTCGCCGACGGCGGCATCGCCGACATCGTGGCTGCCCAGCGGGCCATTCTGGCCGAACCGCCTGCGCCGCGCCCGTAACGTCGTGGCCGAACTGCCCACGCTGGTCCTGGCCAGCGCAAATCCCGACAAGGTCGCCGAAATCGCGACGCTTCTCGAAGGTGTCGCCGACTTGTTACCGCGGCCCAGTGACCTTCCCGAGGTCGTGGAGGACGCCCCGGATCTCGTGGGCAACGCTCGCCTCAAAGCAGCCGCAATTTGCGCGGCCACCGGCCAGCCGGCGGTCGCGGACGACACCGGGCTCGAGGTCGACGCACTCGACGGGGCACCCGGGGTCTACACCGCCCGCTTTGCCGGTGAGCATGCCACGTACGAGACCAACGTTGCGAAGCTCCTGACCGAGCTCGAGGGTGTCGCACCGGCCGACCGCACCGCACGATTCAAGACCGTCGCGATGATCGTCTGGCCCGACGGATCCGAGCTGGCGGTCGAGGGTGTGGTCGAGGGAATGATCACCGAATCGAGGTCGGGCGACGGAGGCTTCGGCTACGACCCGGTCTTTGCTCCGAACGAAGCCGGAGGTAGGACCTTCGCCGAAATGGGCGATGAGAAGCATGCCATCAGCCATCGGGGACGAGCGTTCCGTGGCCTCGTCGAGGCCTACCGCTCCAAGGTCGGCGGCTGACTCAGCCGAATTCGACGTGGGTGACCGCGTCGCTGCTGATCGTGAAGTTCAACCGATCGGGGTTGAAGTCGAGCGTGACGGGGAGTGGCTGGCCATCGCGCTCGACGACTCTCGCCACCCGGCCGTCCTGCGTTGCCTTTGTGAGCGCGGCATCTTCGGTGAGGCCGACGTAGTCGTCGGCGATGGACTGATTGAGCGGGTTGTCGGCTTTCGGTTCGGCGTCGACGCCGTCGGCGAGCGGTACCAGGTCGAAGCCGGCGCCGCCCTTGTCGGCGGCGGTGAGGTTGAGGGCGTCACCGCTGACGGAAATGTTCCACACCCGAGCGAGGTCGAGCACCGGCATCCAATCGGTGGCGTCCTCGCAGGCCATCTCGGTGATGCTGACGGCGTCGATGGTGAGGGTCTTGCCATCCTCGTCGAGCGACGCGGCGCCGCTGAAGGTATTGCAGCCCGCGGATCCTTCCACCCGGTCGGCCGAGATACGCAGCGTGGCAACGACACCCGGGTCGACGGGAACGACGGCGTCGCCCCCGACGATCGAATTGGTGAACCGCCACTCCTGATCGACCAGCTTCTGTGCCGGGACGGCATCGCCGTCCACTCCCGTCCCGTCGTCGACGGACGCGGTTGTCGTAGTGGTGTCGGCGGCGCCGGTGTCGACATCTGAGCTGTCCGCGCCGCAGGCCGTGGCGGCCATGGCGAGCGGAAGGAGACCGCTCAGCAGGAGTTTGGGGAGGGGAAATCGGGGGAGGGGGTTGGACAGTCGCATACGTGCCCTTTCTACGACGAAAGCACCTATCGGTGCGGGATTGCCGGTATTGATGCGGCGGAGATGAGACGTTGGCCGCACGGGAAAAGTTCCCGAATATATCGACTGCGCAACTACGGTAGCCAGATCGTCAACGACCGACTGGAACACAACCTCAAGCTCATTCCGGTTCATCAGGGCATTGCCGGGGCGTTCGTGTGGATACCGGTCGGGGTGCTCTTCACCCGAGCCCGCTTCGACCTCGACGGCGCGATCCTCCTGGCGTCGCTGTACTACCTCTTCGTCGTCGTGCTGGAGGTCCCGTCCGGCTGGGTGAGCGACCGATTCGGACGAGTGCCGACGATGCGCTTCGCCGCGCTGTGCTGGATGGTTGCGCACACACTCGTCGTCGTCGGCGACGATTGGTTTCCCGCCATCGCTGCCTCGCAGTTCTTCATGGCCAGTGGGTTCTCCGCGCTTTCGGGAACCGACGTGTCGTTGCACTACGACTCGCTCGAGGCACTCGGTCGTGCGGACGAATATCAACGACGGCAAGCCCGGGTGAGCGCAATTGGCTACGGGGCGACGTCGCTCGCAACCCTGATCGGGGGTTTCCTGGGTTGGATCAACCTCCGCGTGCCGTTTGCCGTGGCCATCGGTTTGGCCATCGTGCAGCTCGGGGTCGCATCGCAACTCGCCGAACCGCCGAGCCGTCCGGGACAGCAAGCGGCGTCGTTTCCGGGTCAGATTCAACAGTGTTTGCGATATCTGCGGGGCCGTTGGATCGGCTGGCTTTTCTTCTACGGGATCGCACTGGTCACACTCGAACACGTTGCGGTGACGCTGCTCCAGCCGTGGCTGACGGAAGCGCTCGGACAGACGGCCGACGAGCTGGGGACGACACCTATTCTCGCCGGTGTCGTCTTTGCTGTGGTGTCGTTCGTCGGGGCAGGCGCGGCTCGGGCGAGCGACCCGGTCAGCAGGCGTTTCGGTGTGCCGGCAACGCTGATCTGGTTGGGCGTCTTGTCCTCGATCATCGTGACGGCGATGGCATTGTCCACCAGCGTGTTCGTCTTGGGATTGGTCGCGTTGCGGAGCGTGCAGGGGGCCGCAGCTCCCGTCCTACTGAGTTCTGCTGTGGCGCCGGTGGTCGGGCGCGAACATCGAGCGACGTTTCTCAGCCTCAACTCGTTGGCCGGTCGACTGGGCTACGGCGTGATTCTGCTCGTCGTTGCGTCCGGCGTCGATGACCGGGTCGGTCCCGCCCTCGGTGCGCTCACGGCTATCGCGTGGGCGCTGGTCGTCGCCTTACTCGTGAGCGTCGGTTTCGCACGGAGCGGTGCCGACGCACAACGTGCGGACGGGGGGACTTGAACCCCCACACCCTTTCGGGCACCAGGACCTAAACCTGGCGCGTCTGCCAATTCCGCCACGTCCGCGTGTCGCAGTGATCGTATCGGGACCGACCGAGTGTTCTTGGGTCGCCATTTCAATTCTCGCAAGCGGTAGCCTGCCATCATGGAATCCCACGACGCCGGCACGCCGACTCCCGGTCCCCTTCCCCTTCAGATGGCCACCGATCTCGCTGAGATGGCTGGTCGAACCGACATCTACCGTCAGCTGCTGAAGGAACGCATCGTGTTCCTCGGTACCGACGTCAACGACGACATCGCCAACTACATCACCGCGCAGATGTTGCACCTCGAAGGCCAAGATCCGAACAAGGACATCTGGCTGTACATCAACTCGCCCGGCGGCTCCGTTACCGCCGGTATGGCGATCTACGACACGATGCAGTTCGTGAACCCGGACGTAGGCACGATCTGCATGGGCCTCGGCGCTTCGATGGGCCAATTCTTGTTGTGTGCAGGAGCGAAGGGGAAGCGTTTCGCGCTGCCGCACGCTCGCATCATGATGCACCAGCCGTTGGGCGGCGTTCGTGGTCAGGCCACCGACATCGCCATCCAGGCCGAGCAGATGGCGTACACGAAGAAGATGCTCCAAGAGCGCATTGCCTTCCACACGGGTCAGACCTTCGAACAGATCGAAGCCGACAGCGATCGCGACCGCTGGTTCACCGCTGAAGAGGCTGTCGAGTATGGCCTCATCGATCGGGTGATCAACCGCCGCGGCGAGATCACCGAGGCGTAACAGACCCGCACGCCCGCCGCCTTCCTGGGCAGGCCACGTCAAGAAAACCGTCGAGCGTGCCGATAGTTGGAGCATGCTCACCGTGCGCACGTTCCTCGCCTATGCAGCCGCAACCGTGGTTGTGGCCGTGATGGTGGCGGCGACGTTGCTGCCACTTCCTTAGGCAAAACAGCCCTAGGGCTGAGCCGCGGTCGCCAACGTGCGCAGTTGGCCGATGGCGTGAGCGAAGCCCGCCTCGTCCTTGAACACCGCACTGCCGGCCACAAAGACGTTGATGCCGGCGCTGGCGGCGGCTTCGATGGTCTTCGGGCTGATTCCGCCATCGACTTCGATGTCGACGTCGAGGCCGCGTTCGTCGATCATCGCTCGTAGTTCGCGAGCCTTGCCCTCGACCGTCGGGATGTACGACTGGCCGCCGAAACCCGGGTTCACCGACATCAACAGCACGATGTCGACCATGTCGAGGACGTGAGCGATGGTGCTGACGGGGGTTGCCGGATTGAGCACGACGCCCGGCGATGCGCCGAGATCTGCGATGTGGGCGAGCGTTCGGTGCAGGTGAGGGCACGTTTCCTGGTGGACCATCACGATGTCGCAGCCGGCGTTGACGTACTCGGCCAACAGGGCGTCGGGATTGGAAACCATGAGGTGGGCTTCGAACGTGATGCCGATGTGCGGCCGGAGTGCGGCGATGACCGGCGGTCCGAAGGTGAGGTTCGGAACGTAGTTGCCGTCCATCACATCGAGGTGAATGCGGTCGGCGCCCGCCTTCTCGAGTTCCATGCAAGCGTCGCCGAGTGCGGAGAAGTCGGCGGGAAGAATTGACGGTGAGATAGCGATGGAGCGGCCCATAGCGCGAATCTATCGACCCGCCGTGCAGATACCCTGGATCGGTGTTTGCACTACGGACCCATGGGATAGCCAAAGGCGGCGAGGCGGTGGCCCGCGATGATAGTGGCCGCGTGGTTTTTGTCGCCGGAGCGTTGCCGGACGAAGTGGTCAACGTCGAGATCACCCAGCAAAAGAAGAAGTGGGCCAGGGCCAAACTGGTCGAGGTGGTCGAACCGTCTCCGCACCGGATCGAACCGACCTGTCCCGAGGTGGCGAACGGCTGTGGCGGTTGCGACCTGCGTCACGTCGGTGCCGAACACCAGCGGACCCTGAAAGAACAGATCGTGGCCGATGTGTTGACCCGAGTCGGCCGTCTGACCGAGCTGCCCGAGATCACCACCGTGGCTCTTCCCGACGAGGCGTACCGCACCACGGTGCGATGCCTCGTGGTCGGGGGAAAGGCGGGCTATCGCCAGAGAGCGTCCCACGACGCGGTGTTGGTCGACTCGTGCCCGGTCGCGCACCCGCTGCTCGAAGAGCTGATCGTGCACGGCAAGTTTGGCGAGGCCAGCGGTGTCACCCTTCGGGTCGGTGCACGAACCGGCGAGCGGATGGCAATCGTGGAGCCGACCGCCGACGGCGTCGAGTTGCCCGCAGACGTCTTGGTCGTCGGAGCCGACGAGCTGAAAGCCGGGAAGCGGGCCTGGATCCACGAGGAGGTGGCAGGCAAGCGTTTCCGGATTTCCGCCGACTCGTTCTTTCAGGCTCGTCCCGATGGGGCAGAGGCGCTCGCCGAGCAGGTCTTCGACTTGGCCGGGCCCATCGAGGCCGGGCAAACCGTCGCCGACCTGTACGGCGGAGTCGGGCTGTTCTCCGGGCTCTTGCCGGCAGGGGTCTCGTCGACGGTCGTCGAATCGAATCAGAGCGCAGCCGTCGATGCGAAGTGGAATCTCGAGGGTCTCGACGCCACCATCGTGCGAGTGCCTGTCGAAAAGTGGACCCCTGACCGGGTCGACGTTGTGATCGCTGATCCCGCCCGTGAAGGGTTGACCGCCGAGGCGGTCCGGTTGATCTCGCAGACGCGCTCCGATCGCATCGTGCTGGTGAGTTGTGACCCCGCCTCGATGGCCCGCGACGTGGGCGAGCTCGGAACGTACGGCATCCACCTCCGCGAGCTACGGATCGTCGACCTTTTTCCGCAGACGTCGCACATCGAGACGGTCGCCCGCTTCTCTCGTTAGCGGTCCGGAAAAAGCGGCTTGATCGCCGGCCACAGGGGTGGCACGACGTTCAGGGCATCGTTCTTGTCCATGCTGATGAGGTCGTCGTAGGTCAACGGCATCAGTTTGGCGATGGAATCCTCGAGCCAATCCGGGGGCATCGCCGGTTTGGCGCCGAAGCCGGAGAGGAGTCCGAGTCCGGTTGGCTCGGCGTCGACGGTGCGCATGCACAGGTCGGGGCGGTGGCGCTTCAGCGCCAGGATCGACTTCCACACGTCCCCGCTCCAGACGATGCTGTGGCGCTCGCGCTCCGAGGTGACAGCGTCGATCGGCAGGCAGTCGTGCACCATGATGACGCTGCCACGGTGGCAGAGCTGTTCTGCGTTGAGAATGTCGCGCAAACTCTGTTCGAAATGGTGCAAACCATCGACGAACACCAGGTCGAAGGGAACCTGGCGGAGTTCTGCGTACTGCGGATCCGCGAAGAACTCGTCGCTCGTCGCGGCAACGATGGTGCATTGGGGCGGCGGATCGAGTTCGAGCAACGGCTCGGGGTCGACGCCCACGATCTCGGTGCCCGCACCGACGAAGGCGAGTGAATGTCCGCGGTGGACTCCGATCTCGAGATACCGCCGGGGCCGAAGATGCTCGTGGACGCGCCGGAGGAGGCCGTAGTAGGTACTGAAGGACGATCCCATGGGTCAGTGATTCTCCGTGTTGATGATCGAGATGGTCACGATGTTCGCTGCCAATACGCACCGGTCCAGTCGACCGAGACGATGCTGTCGGTGATGTCGTGCTCGAGTCGATAGTCGTCGATGGCCGCCGCGCACGAGGGGAACGCCCCATAGTCATCGACGATGACGTAGCCGCCGACGCTGAGTTTGGGATAGAGCGCCGTGAGGGCATCCATCGTTGATTGGTACAGATCGCCGTCGAGGCGCAGCACGGCGAGATCGGTGATCGGGGCGGTCGGCAGGGTGTCGGCGAACCAGCCTTCGAGAAACCGCACCTGGTCGTCGAGCAGCTCGTAGCGGTCGAAGTTGGCTCGAACCTGAGCTGCCGAAACCGCGAGTTGGGGGAAGATGCTGAAATCGACGCCTTCGTCGGGCAGAAATATGCCGGACGCAGGGGCCAGAAGCGCCTCTTGCTGGCCCTTGGTTGCATCGTCGGGATAGGTCGCGTCGCCGTCCAGCATGTCGTAGTGATAGCAGATGTTCACGATCGACTTGGCCAACTCATCGCCAACATAGCGGAACCGTTCGGGAGAAGTATATGACCGCCCGCCCAGTTCGACGGTGATGCCGACCTTGCCTGCGTTGTTCATCGCGGCCATCGGGCTTCCGGCCTTGGTGAAGTTCGACATGATGCAGCCCCAGCCAGCACCCATCGCCTTGGCCAGTTCCACGCTTTCGGGGCGTTCGTCGACAAAGATAGCCTTATCGAGGAACGAATGCGCACCGCCCGAATGGATCGAGATTTCCATATCGGCCACGTCCTTCATTGCTTCCCAATGCGCGTGCGCCAGCCGGTCGGTGAAGTAACCGTCGGCATTGCCGGGATAGATCCGGTTCATGTCATAGGCAAAGGTATCAAGCGGGTTTCCGCGCTCTGCGGCGGAAAACGCCAGTGGATTGACGCAGGGCACCAGCACCACCGCGCCGCGCAGTTTTGCGGCATCGATCCGTTCGCGCGCCAGCATGCACGCCAGCGGGCCTTCGGGCTCGTCGCCATGGATCGCGGCATTGACCCAAAAGGTCGGCCCGCCTTCCGCGCCATTGATTACTACCACCGGGATTTCGACAGCGACGCCACCGGCAAGTTTCGGCCCCATGATGGCACCGCGTGCGACCGTGCCGGGCTTTGCGGTTGCTGTCCCTACGGTCAGGCCCTCATTGCTTTGCGTGCTCATACCGCTGCCGCCCCGCCGTCTTCCCATTCTTTCAGCTGCGCAGGTGTGTAGACCTGCATGAATTCGATCTCGATACCGCCCGCGTCATTGTCAAGAAACGCGACCCAGCCTTCGGGGTGGGCGTGGCTGCCGGTTTTCTTGCAGGCCTTGCATTCACGCAAGGACGCGCCTTGCTCTTGCGCGTGGGCCAGTGCCGCGTCGATGTCATCGACCTCGTAGCAGATATGGTGCAACCCTTCGGCGCCGCGTTCCTTGATCCACGCGTCGAAACGCCCGCCTTTTTCGGTCGACTGGCACAGCTGGTATTCAATGCCGCCAAGATAGAATAGCGCGACCTTGTTGCCCGATTTCGCGAAATGCGTGATTTCGGTATCTTCGGGCACATGCAGAAACTTGGCATATGATTTCAACGTCTCGGCGGCATCGCGCACGGCAAATGCCATGTGTTTGATGCTCTTGACGTTCGGGTTGTCGGATTTAACAGTCATATCGGGTACTTCTCTGTTGAAACGGTGTGAATTCAGGCGGCTTTGGCGCGGATCGTGCCGACAACTTTGCTCAGGCGGTCCATCGCCTCGTGAATACGGTCGACCGGCTGGGTCATCGACATGCGCACGAAATCATCGGTGTGATCGCCATAGATCGTGCCGGGATACATCATCACCTGACCTTCGGCCAAAAGCTGCTCGCAAAACGCGCCTGCGGTAATGCCAAGGTTCAGACTGGACACATCAGCATAGACATAAAACGCGCCCTGGGGTTCGGCGTAGGACATGCCGATTTTATCAAGCCCGTCGCAGATCGCCTGACGCCTGCCGTCATAAAGTTTGCGCATATCCTCGACACAGTCCTGACTGCCGGTCATCGCGGCAAGGGCTGCGTGCTGGCTGACGGCGGCGGTCGAGATCGCAAAGGCGTGGTTGACTTCGGACATGGGCGCAATCAGGTCGCGGGGACCGGCCAGATAGCCGATACGCCAGCCGGTCATGGCATAGGCCTTGGAAAAACCGGACAAGGTGATCGTGCGTTCTTTCATGCCTTCGATGGACGCGACCGGCAGCACCTTGTGATTGCCGAACACAAGCCGTGCATAAATCTCGTCGGAGATGACGATCAGATCGTGTTCCTCGGCCAGTTTGGCAATTTTTAGAATCTCGTCTGACGACGTCACCGATCCGGTCGGGTTGTTGGGGTTGATCAGAACCAGAATCTTGGATTTCGACGTGATATGCGGCG
>RCMY010007270.1_pt1 | contig 14731 bp, 9 predicted proteins | sample 2041341 | NCBI WGS metagenome assembly RCMY01 (sample SAMN09708234, study PRJNA481090) | Marine sediment metagenome, whole genome shotgun sequencing project.
TGACCATGGCGCCCAAAGTGATGAGCCAGGTCATCTTTGCGATCTTTCTGACCTTTTTCCTTATCGGTTCGGGTGATTTCTTTGCCCTGCGCACCGTTGAAAGCCTGCCCACCCTGAGTGACAAGCGCCGCGCGGTCGACATCATCAAGACTATCGAGGATCGGCTGGGGCGCTATCTGGGCGGTATCGCGCTGATCAACGCAGGCCTCGGCCTCAGCATCGGGGCGGCAATGTACCTGTGGGAACTGCCAAACGCGCTGGCTATTGGCGTCATGGCGTTTGTGTTGAATTTCATCCCCTTTCTGGGCGCGATAGTTGGCGCGGGCGTAGCGGGGCTGGTCGCGTTTGTGTCGTTTGATCAGACCTGGGCGGCGTTCGGCGTTTTCATGACCTATATGGCGCTGACGTCGATCGAAGGACAGGTTGTGACACCGATGGTGATTTCTCGCAGGATGCAGCTTAATACCCCTATTTTGTTCCTCATGGTCGCGTTCTTTGCCTATATTTGGTCTGTCGTCGGCATGGTCGTCGCTGTTCCAATCCTGATCGTCGTTAAGATCGTCTGCGACGAAATCGAGGGGTTGGGAGCACTTGGGCATTTCCTGGGGGATAGCTCAGATACGTCTCACCGTGGCCGAAAAGCAAAATCAGATGCCGCCAAGGGTCCTGCCGCTTAGAGATATTTGAAGGCGGCAGCACAGAAAACATGGCCAAAAAGGATTTCGTCACCTTTTGGGTTTAAGCCGGTCGCAGTGTTCCTGATTGCGAAGGTCTTTTCATGCTCGAAGCGCTGCCTCCTTTTCCCCGACGTCCATCAGCCCTTCTGCCGGTCCCAACTGGGCTGAACGGCGCAGGCGGTGATGCGCTGATTGAGTCAGCGCTTGAATTTGTGCGGACCCATCTGGGGATGGAGGTGGCATATCTGTCGGAATTCGTCGGGGCCGATCTGGTGTTCCGAGCCGTAAGCGCGCCAGGACTTGAGCAGATGGCGCATGTCGGCAAAACCATTTCGCTTGATCAGGCATACTGCCATCACATCCTCGACGGCCGCCTGCCAGAACTGATCCCCGATACTTTGGCCGAGCCGATCTGCCAAGGCATCGCCTTGACCCACTCAATCCCCGTCAGAAGCCATGTCAGTGTGCCAATTCGCAGGCAAGACGGCAGTGCCTATGGCATGTTTTGCTGTCTCAGCCGAACAGCCCGGCACGACTTGACCGAGCGTGACGTTGCGGTAATGCGGGCCTTTGCGGATCTCTCGGCGGAACAGGTTAATGGCAAAATTGCCGCGCGCGTGGCCCATGACAGCGCTTACGATACAATCAAAGGCATCCTGGAGCAGCGGGATTTCGACATTGTCTATCAGCCCATAATGGACGCCGCCGCACGACGCCCAAAGGGGTTCGAAGCCTTGTGCCGTTTTCGGACCCAACCCTACCGCGCTCCCAATCTGTGGTTTGACGACGCGGCAACCGTTGGCCTTCAGACCGACCTTGAGATTTGTGTGATCCAAAAGGCGCTCGAGGCATTGAACGTGCTGCCTACTTCGATTTACGTGTCGGTAAATGCCTCTCCCGCAACTGTCATTTCAGGGCGGCTGGGTGACATAGTTGCCCAGTGGCCCGCCGAACGGATCGTGCTGGAAATTACCGAACACGCCATGGTTGCCGACTACGATGAGCTGCTTGCCGAACTGGACGTACTGCGTTTTCGAGGGGTGCGGCTGGCCATAGACGATGCAGGCGCCGGTTATTCCGGTCTCCAACACATCGTCCGGTTGCGTCCCGAAATCATCAAACTGGACATCTCGCTGACCAGCCAGATCGACGAAGACATTGTGCGCCGTTCTCTTGCCAGTGCGCTGGTGCGCTTTGCGATTGAAACAGATGCCGACATAATTGCAGAGGGAATCGAAACCGAGAACGAGCTGTGTACACTATACGATCTGGGCGTTCCGTTGGCGCAAGGCTACTTTCTGGGTCGGCCTGAAGATCTGCACAGCGCTTGCGCGTGGTTTGATGCAGCATCCAGCGCCAGCGGCGCTTCAGGCTGATGGCAGACTATTCCGCAGCCACCCTGCGAGACTGCAACATGGGTTTCAGATAATGACCAGTGTGACTGCGCGGCGCCTCCGCTACTTCTTCGGGTGTGCCGGTTGCCACCACCTCACCGCCGCCATCGCCGCCCTCTGGGCCGATATCGATTATCCAGTCTGCCGTCTTGATGACATCGAGGTTATGTTCGATCACAATCACGGTATTCCCGCTGTCAACCAGTTCGTGCAGCACCTCCAGCAGCTTCTTCACATCCTCAAAATGCAGACCGGTCGTCGGCTCGTCCAAAATGTAAAGCGTCCGGCCGGTGGAGCGCTTCGCCAGTTCCTTGGACAGTTTGACGCGCTGCGCCTCACCGCCCGATAGCGTGGTCGCCTGCTGGCCAACCTTGATGTAACCAAGGCCAACCCGCACAAGCGCATCCATTTTCTCGCGAATCGACGGAACCGCCTTGAAAAACTCCTGCGCATCTTCAACCGTCATATCAAGAACGTCCGCTATGCTCTTACCTTTAAAGCGAACTTCCAATGTCTCGCGGTTGTACCGCGCTCCTTGGCAGGTCTCGCAGGTGACATAAACATCCGGTAGGAAATGCATTTCGATCTTGATGACGCCATCGCCCTGACACGCCTCGCATCGCCCACCTTTGACGTTAAAACTGAATCGCCCGGGCTTGTAGCCGCGCGCCTTGGATTCGGGCAGATTTGCAAACCAGTCGCGGATCGGGGTGAACGCACCAGTGTAAGTCGCCGGGTTAGATCGCGGCGTGCGCCCGATTGCGCGCTGGTCGATGTCGATGACCTTGTCCAGATGCTCAAGCCCCTTGATCGTCTCGCAAGGCGCCGGCGTCTGGCGCGCGCCGTTGAGTTGCATCGACGCCGTCTTGAACAACGTTTCAATCGTCAGGGTCGACTTGCCGCCACCAGACACGCCAGAAACGCAGACAAATCTGCCCAACGGAAATTCGGCAGTGACGTTTTTCAGGTTGTTGCCAGTCGCCTTCACCACCTTCAACTTCTTGCCGTTGCCCTTGCGCCGCTTGACGGGAACTGGAATTGAGCGCACTCCGGACAGGTATTGCCCGGTTATGGAATTAGGATCGGCCGCCACGGTGGACGGGAGTCCATGACTGACCACTTCGCCGCCATGCACACCCGCGCCCGGGCCGATATCAAAAACGTAGTCGGCCTCGCGGATCGCCTCTTCGTCATGTTCGACGACAATCACGGTATTGCCCTGATCGCGAAGATTTTTCAGCGTCAGCAACAGACGATCATTATCACGTTGATGCAATCCAATGGACGGCTCATCCAACACATAAAGCACCCCGGTCAACCCGCTGCCGATCTGGCTTGCCAGCCGGATCCGCTGCGATTCGCCGCCCGAAAGCGTGCCGGCATTCCGGCTGAGCGTCAGATACTCAAGCCCGACGTTATTGAGGAATCCCAGCCGCTCGCGGATTTCCTTGAATATGGCGCGGGCGATCTCATTCTTCTGGTTGCTCAGCTTTTTCGGGGCCTCGGTCACCCACTCCAGCGCCTCGCGGATCGACATCTGCACGACCTGCCCAACGTGTAGCCCCGCGATCTTCACCGCCAGCGCCTCGTCGCGCAAGCGATAACCCTCGCAGGCACCGCAGGGGCGGTTGTTCTGATAGCGCTCGAATTCTTCACGCACCCATGCGCTATCGGTCTCGCGATAGCGGCGCTCCATGTTTGGAATCACCCCCTCGAACACGCGGCTGACGTTGTAGACGCGCCCGCCCTCGTCATAGCGAAAGGCGATCTCGTCGTCGCCCGAGCCATGCAGAAACACCTGCTGCACATGGGACGGCAGATCCTTCCACTTGGTTTTCTGGTCGAATTCGTAATGATTGGCGATTGCTTCGATGGTTTGCAGGAAATAGGGGCTTTTGCCCTTACGCCAAGGAGCCAGCGCGCCGTCGTAGATCTTCAGATTCTGATCCGGCACGACCAGTCGCTCGTCGAAAAACAGCTCGACCCCCAGACCGTCGCAAACCGGGCAAGCGCCGAAGGGCGCGTTGAAGGAAAACAGCCGCGGCTCGATCTCGGGGATGGTGAAGCCGCTGACGGGGCAGGCAAATTTCTCGGAAAAGGTAAAGCGCTCGGGTTCGCCCTCACTTGGCGCCGTCTCCAGAACCGCGATGCCATCAGCCAGATCCAGCGCGGTGCGCAGACTGTCGGCCAGCCGCGTCTCTAGCCCATCTTTGATCACCAGACGGTCGACCACGACATCAATGTCGTGGCGGAATTTCTTATCCAAGGTGGGCGGCTCGTCAAGCTCGTAAAACTCGCCATTTACCTTTACACGCTGAAATCCATTCTTGCGCAGCTCGATGAATTCCTTGCGATATTCGCCTTTTCGGTCACGGATAATCGGGGCAAGCAGATAGGCGCGCGTGCCCTCCTCCATCGCCATGACGCGATCCACCATGTCCTGCACCTGCTGCGCTTCGATCGGCTTGCCGGTGGCGGGAGAATACGGCGTACCGGCGCGGGCAAAGAGCAAGCGGAGATAGTCATAGATTTCGGTTACGGTGCCAACGGTCGACCGGGGGTTCTTGCTGGTCGTCTTCTGCTCGATACTGATCGCAGGGGATAGGCCGCTTATGTGATCAACGTCAGGTTTCTGCATCATATCAAGGAATTGGCGCGCGTAGGCCGAAAGAGATTCGACATAGCGGCGCTGGCCTTCGGCGTAGATTGTATCAAACGCAAGGCTGGATTTACCCGATCCCGACAGGCCGGTGATAACCACCAGTTGATCGCGCGGAATGTCCACGTCGATATTCTTGAGATTATGCTCGCGCGCGCCGCGCACTTCGATGAACTTCAGCTCAGCCATGATGCCTCCGGGGAGTGAAGGTTTACAGATAGTGTATGCTGGCGGACCTTCCAACCCGTATTTGCGAACAGAAATGGAACATTCCTGTGAGAAACCTTTTGCGTAGTATACGGTTTCTTATCAAAGGAGGTGCAGAATGGATATTCGTACAAGACGCGCTTATGACGACATGGCTGAAAATGACGGTTACCGCGTGCTGGTTGACAGGATTTGGCCTCGCGGGGTGGCAAAGGACGATCTGGATCTTGACGATTGGTGCAAGGATATCGCGCCCAGCGATGATCTACGCAAATGGTTCGACCACGATCCGGAGAAATGGAACGAGTTCAAACGTCGCTATCGCAAGGAGCTTGATGACAATTCGGCGGTTGAGCGTTTGCTGGATAAGGCGCGTGAGGGGCGCGTTACCCTGATTTATGGCGCCAAGGACGAGACGCATAACAACGCTAAAGCGCTGCGTGACTACCTGCGCGACACGGTTGGCTAAGACCGAGCCTTACATATGAATAACCCGGCCGTAGGCGTCGAGAACGCTTTCGTGCATCATCTCACTTAGGGTGGGATGCGGGAAGACGGTGTTCATCAGGTCCTCCTCGGTCGTCTCCAGCTGGCGCCCGACGATGTAACCTTGGATCAGTTCTGTCACCTCGGCCCCTATCATGTGCGCGCCCAGCAACTCGCCGGTTTTGGCGTCGAAGATAGTTTTCACCATACCCTCGGCCTCGCCCAATGCGATGGCCTTGCCGTTGCCGATAAAGGGGAAGCGGCCGACCTTGATGTCATATCCCAGTTCCTTGGCCTTCGCTTCTGTATAGCCGACCGATGCAATCTGCGGGTTGGAATATGTGCAGCCGGCAATGCTGTGCGCCTTGACCGGATGCGGTTTTTGACCCGCGATCAGCTCGGCAATCATCACACCCTCGTGGCTGGCCTTGTGCGCCAGCCACGGAGCGCCGGCAATGTCGCCGATGGCGTAGAGGCCATCTACATCCGTGCGGCAGTATTCGTCCGTCAGAACATGGGTGCGGTCGATCTTCACGCCCAAGCCCTCAAGGCCGAGGTTTTCGGTATTGCCGACGATCCCGACGGCGGAAATCACCGTATCAAATTCGTGCTTTTCGACTTTGCCGTTCGCCTCGATATGCGCCGTCACCTTGCCCTTGCCTCGATCCAGCTGCTTGACGGCGGTCTTTTGCAGGATCGTCATCCCCTGCTTCTCGAATTGCTTTTTGGCAAACTTCGAGATTTCGGCGTCCTCTACCGGCAGGATACGGTCCATCACCTCGACAACGGTCGTATCGGCACCCAGTGTGTTGTAAAAGCTGGCAAATTCTATACCGATAGCTCCCGATCCGATCACCAGCAGCTTTTTCGGCATACGTGGCGGGACCAGTGCGTGCCGATACGTCCAGACCAGATCACCGTCAGCCTCCAGCCCTGGAAGTTCGCGGGCGCGCGCGCCGGTGGCGATGACGATGTGGTTGGACGTCAGTTCCTCATCCTCGCCCTTGTCCATCTTAACGGCAACTTTGCCCTTGGATGGCAGGTGAGCCTCGCCCCGAAAAACGTTGATCTTGTTTTTCTTCATCAAGTGGCTGATGCCATCCGACAACTGCTTGGCCACACCGCGCGAGCGTTTGATGACCGCGTCCAGATCGTAGCCGATCTTGTCCGCCGTCAGGCCAAACTCTTTGGCACGGTGCATCAGATGGAACACCTCGGACGAGCGCAGCATCGCCTTGGTCGGAATGCAGCCCCAATTCAGGCAAATGCCGCCCATATTCTCGCGCTCGATGATGGCCACATTCAGGCCAAGCTGCGCGCCGCGAATGGCGGCGACATAGCCGCCGGGACCGGCGCCGATCACGATCATGTCAAAGGATTTGGGGGCCATGTGCGTCTCCGGGATGCTGCGTTCCCGTCGATGCTAAAGCGTTTCGGGCTGTTGCACAACGCATCAGAAAAACGAAAACACCGCACCCATTACCGGGTGCGGCGGTGCATCGTCCTTGCAGCGCTAACCGGTCAGGCAGCATCCTTTTGCTGCAACTGGCGTAGCGTATACGCGTAAGCTCCGGCCTTGAGATAGGCTATTTCGGGCAGAGTCGATTTGCGCCCCAGCGCCGCATTGCGGTAGGGAAAACGGCCAAATTCACGGATCACTTCGCGATGCGCGCGCGCATGCAGTAACGTACTGGACCCGGTTTCGGGCATACGTTCGCAAGTAAGGCGGATGCAGCGGTCCTGATCAGGCAGGTTTTCCGAGTGCATCAGCGGCAGGTAGAAAAACTGGCGCGCGGGTTCGTCTATCGCCAGATCCCATTTGCGATCAATCGCGACCTTGGCAGCGGCTAAACCGTCCCGATCAGTCGCAAAGCTGTCGGCCTTGCCGCGAAACATGTTGCGTGGGAACTGATCCATCAGGATGATGTAGGCCAGCGCCCCTGTAGGATAGGTCAGCCACAGGCCAAAATTGCCTGCACGGGCCTTTTCCCAAGCCTCCCCAAACTTGTCGCGAATGCTGTCGTCCAGCGCATCCGATTGAGCATACCAACCCGCCTCGCCCACGTCGTCGAGCCAGAATTTCAACACGCTGTCTGGATCTACCACAGGTCTGCTCCTTTTGTGACCGATACCGATACATTCAAGGTAGCCCCGTGCGCATATTCTTAACAGTAAAGTAATACTTCAAACGCAACATTTTGCTCACGCGGTATCGTGCGGGCCTCAGGCTTCGGCGGCGCGCACTTCTGCAGCCTCTTCTGCGGCCTCTTCCTGTGCGATGTCGATGGCATATTCCTGTGCCATCGTGACAGCGACCGGCGACGAGGACGGCATGACCGGGGTGAAGGTATCGGTCGGATCGATGACGCGCGTCGGGCGCTGCGTCATGCGATATGCGGCGTACATCGCCATCGCCGCGCCCAGAATGGCAATGTAGAGGAAAAAGCCGCTGGGCCCCATGACGCCCATCATCCAGCCGGTGATCAGCGGTCCGGCAATCGCGCCCAGCCCGTTGATAAAGATCAGCCCGCCCGCGGCTGCGGCCATGTCCTCATGCTGCAGGAAATCATTGGTGTACGCAATCAGCAATGAATAGAGAGGGTTAGACAGACCGCCAACCACGAAAGCTGCAGACAGCAGCACAAAAAAGAACGTGCCGAAGAGCATCGCGACAAGCGCCCCGACCGCGACACCCGCCGAGGCAATCAGGATCAGCAGACGCCGATCCATCTTGTCCGACAGCCAGCCCAGCGGGTATTGGATGATCAGTGCTCCAACGTAGAACGACGACACAAAGGCCGAAATCTCGCCCACGCTCAGTCCTGCCTTGCCGCCGTAGACCGCGCCCATGCCGAACTGCGCAGAAAAGACGCCGCCCAGCAGAAACATCCCCACGCAGCCCAGCGGGGACGTGTGGTATATTTGCATCAATGTCATCGGTTTCGTCGTATCGAAGGCCGGCGTTGGGCTGATCGACAGCAAAATCGGCGCAAATGAGATCGAGACCAGCACTGATGGGATGATGAACAGGATAAACCCGCCCGGATCGGCCACGATCAACAGCGCCTGCGCCGACACGATACCGATCATCTGCACGATCATGTAAAGCGACAGTGCCTTGCCGCGGTTTTCGTTGCTGGAGGCGTTGTTCAGCCAGCTTTCGGCGGTGACATAAACCCCCGAAAAGCAAAAACCGATCAGGATACGCGCAATGCCCCAGGCCCACGGGTCCGTCCAGGTCGGATAGAGCAGCATCACAGATGAAATCATGCTGCCCAGCGCGGCAAACACCCGCACATGGCCCACCCGGCGGATCATCTCGGGCGCCATGCGTGATCCGAAGAGGAAGCCGACAAAGTAGCCCGACATGACCAGCGACATCTCGAAGGTGGTGAAGCCTTCGATTTCGCCGCGAATACCCAAGAGCGTGCCCTGCATGCCGTTTCCGACCTGAAGCAGCATCATCCCGAACAGCAGCGCCCACGCACCGGACAGAACCTTGATCATCGCATCTCTCCCTGGCTGCCAAGAGGCAACCTGCCACAGTGCCCGCCGCCCATCGCGCCTGTTAGCGACGATCATCACAGCATAGACGCCGCCATTGGCAGTGTTTCAGCGCGGGATCAACAGCGATGCATCGCCGTACGAAAAAAACCTGTATTTTTGAGCGACCGCGTGGGCATAGATCCCGGCAAGTCCCCTGCCCCATCAACGCAGAGACCAGCATCATCAGCGTCGATTTCGGCAGATGAAAATTCGTCATCAACGCATCTGTCACGCGAAACCGGAAACCGGGATAGATGAAAATATCGGTCGTGCCCTGCCATGGGGCGATGGCGCCGGTCGCCTGCGCCGCACTTTCGATCAGGCGCAGCGCGGTGGTTCCAACGGGTATGATGCGCCCGCCTGCGGCCCGCGTCGCCGCGATCTCGGCGGCGGCCTGCGGTGCCACCTCTCCCCATTCGGCGTGCATCTTGTGGGTGGTCACGTCTTCCACCTTGACCGGCAGGAACGTGCCTGCGCCAACGTGCAATGTGACATGCGTGAATTCCACGCCCTTGGCCGCCAGCACCGCGAGCAACGCGTCGTCGAAATGCAGCGAAGCTGTCGGCGCCGCGACAGCGCCGGAATGGCGCGCCCAGACGGTTTGATAATCGTCCTTGTCGGCGGTGTCAGCGGGCCTGCGCGCGGCAATGTAGGGCGGCAGTGGCATCGCGCCGACCTCAGACAATGCGGCATCGAAATCATCGCCAGTCAGGTTAAAGCGTAGCCGCGCCAGCCCGTCCTCCTTGCCCTCCAACGTGGCCGAGAGTGCGCCAGAGAATACCACGGTCTCGTCCAAAGCCAGCTTTTTCAGCGGTTTGACCATCCCGGACCATGTGCCGTCTGCGCGCGGCTCGAGCAGCGTCACCTCGATGCGGGCCTCGGTCAGACCTTGCGCACCGGTCCGGCGGCGAAGACCCGTCAGGCGCGCAGGGATGACGCGGGTATCGTTCAGCACCAGCCGGTCGCCGGCGCGCAGCCAGTCCGGCAAATCTCCGACATGCGCGTCCGTGATATCTGTGCCATGCGCCACCAGCAGCCGGGCAGAGCTGCGCGGGCGGGCGGGCCGCGTGGCGATCAGCGCCTCGGGCAGGTCATAGTCAAAATCGCTCAGCTTCATGACGCCTCTGTTTTGCTTTTGTTATTCGTCACCGGCGGTTTGCACGCCCGCGATCCATGGGTTTTAGAACCAGCGGCGGCGCTGCTGTGTCCCGCCCGCTTTCTGGCGCAACACCTTGCGTTGACGCGCGTTTTGGTGGCTCGGGCGGTGCGCGGCGGAAAATCTCGCGGAACATGCCGGGTGTCAACAGCGACAGCGGATTGACCCCGACCGAGGGTGATGCGGCAGGCCCCTTGAGGGTGTAGTTTACCCCTACCAGCCCCTCGCCGCGCCGCGTGAACATCGCACCGATCGCGTTAACTACATAGAGCGGCGACACGACGCCCTGCATATCCATCTGCTTGGCCCCAAGGTAGTAATAGCCGTCCATCGAAATGCCCATGGATGCCCCAACCGCGCTGCCCGAATACAGCGTCAGCCGCTCCGGCCCCAGCCGGAACCGTGCATCGACATCGCTGAAATGAATGCCATTTCCTGACATCTGTTCCAGCAAACCGACGACGCTGAGCGCGCTCAGCAGTGCTGCCAGCGCGGGCGCATCGGTAAGCCATATATCACTGCCCGTCAGCTGGCCCTCATAGGTGCCGGGCGCACCCGCGGGCGTCAGTAGCAGCTCCATCTCGCCGCCGCGCGCCTGCTTCAGCAAACCCGCGGCGCCCAGAACGCCGCCCGCGTCGGTGGTGGTGATACGGAACGCGCTGCGCCCGGCCTGCGGCACGATCTGGCCACGAATGGGCGCGCCCCCGTTGACGCGTCCGGTAAAACTGCCGTCAACACCGCGCGCCAGATCCAGATTGGCGCGAAAACCGGTCAACGCCAGCGTATCCGTGACGGTCAGGCGATCCAGCGCCAGCGACACCGGACCGCCAGCGTTTGAACCGCCGCGACCGCCGGACTGATCGGCACGGCGTAGATCAATGCTACCGCCCGTCACCTCGATACGCGGCGCCGCCCCTTTGCCGCGCCCGACCAGCGCGACCGGCGCATCCAGCCACCCGCCGATCTGCACCCGCGAAAACAGCGCGCGTCCCAGTTGCCCGCCCGGCGTCAACGTCACGCTGCCAAGCGCCTTCAGGCCCGGCGCATTGAGCGACAACCGGTCGATCTGCGGCGGTGCGCCCAGCCGGCCCCGCACCTCCAGCGCACCCTTCGCATTACGCGGCAGGCTCCAGTTCAGCTGCGGCAAGGACAACCCCAGCCCGGCCAAATCAGAGGTCAGCGTAAATTCGGCAGCGTCTCCCGGCCCCAGATCAATGACAATCTGCCCCGGCGCGCCGCCGGTGAAACTGCCCGGCGGCAGGCCAATGCCGAACACATCTGCAAAGCCTTGGCTCAGCATAACCGTCCCCTCAACGCGGCTGCCCTTCGTTTCCGGACCAAGTGCCGCAGTCCAGTGACCGTTGAAAGGCACGCCGTCCAGCTGCCCATCACCGCCAATGCGCAGCTGGCCCTCCGCGAGACGCAGATCCAGCGCATCGGCCTTCAAAACACGTCCCGGCACCAAAACGTCACTGCGCAGATCCGAGAGCTGGCCCGCCACCGCAACGCGCACATCTTTGGTCTTCAACTTGCGTATCAGAGGAAACTCAAGGTCGACCGCCACAATCGCGCTCCCCTGTGCCAGAGCAACGGGCCGATCCTGTTTGCTAAGAAAGCGAAACGGTTCTTCGTCGATCAGCGAAAGGGCAGCGGTGATCGTACTGTCGGTGCGTACGGCCACCTCCGCCGGACCTTTGTCGATCGTGATATCGGGCACAACAAAGCTGGTGCCGGCAATGTCGATATAGCCGTCCTGCGGCGCTTCGACCCGTCCCGCCTCGGCCTCGATGGCAAAGCGGTTGCCCACCAGCATCGCCTTGCCCGACATTCCCTGGATCACCGGCATCTGCTTCATGAAGCGAGTCTGGAGCCCGGCAAAATCGAAGCCGAGCGCCACTGCGGGCGCCTGCCGGGGTCGCACCCGGACCGCCAGATCGATGTTGCGCAGATCGGCGGTCTGCACGTTCTCATCCACCCACCTGCGCGTCTTCGGAACCGCCGTTTCGGGCCATAAGTCCATCAGCCGGGCGCGGCCCATACCGTCCAGCCGCCCGTCCAACGCCAGATCCCAGCCCGCAGAGCTACCGCGCAGCTCGCCACTCAGAACCAGATGACGGCCCTGATCTGACAGGCTCAATTGGCCAAGGCTCAGATGAAACGGATCCAGGCGCAGGCGCAGATCCAGCGCGGCGCTGTCCAGATGCACCGGCGCGTCATACAAATCGGCCGGATCGGCCGTGATATCGCTGACCCGCAACTGGGCCTGCAATTCATCCGGCCAGCCATCGGTGGCACCAATCAAATGCGCAGTGCCCTCGGCGCTGGCCTTGACCCATTTGCTGTCTATGGACAACGTCCCGATCTCAATCTTCTGGGCCGCGGGATCATAGGTGAAATAGGCGCGCGCGGCATCAAAGGCGATAGGCTTGGTCGCCGGATTGGGCTGCAGCACGCCTTGTCCTATTTGCAGCGTTGCATTCAATGGCCCCAGGCGGCCCTGCGCATCCAGCCGGGCGCGCAGGGCGCCCGATATCGGCGCATCAAGCGCGTCCAGCACCGCCAGCGCAGGCGATTGCATCGCCACTTCGCCAGCGGGCAGGTCGGTGAAATTCAGCCCTAGCTGCGCCGCCGTGCTGCCGATCCGGCTAGAGAAATTGAACTCCAATGTACTGGGAAAAGATCGCGCGCCCAGCACGGTGAAATCCCCGCGCGCCCGCAGGACGCCGCTCTCGCGCGTCACCGAAACCTTGCCGCCATCCACTGTCCAGGCCCGGCCAGTGCGCGCATCCTCGTAGCGCAGCGTCATGTTGTCGGCGCGCACATGTCCCAGCGATGCCAGCGCCGGGCGCTCCAGCGTAGCGTCGATCTGCGCAATCAGTGAGGGCACATCACGAGGCCGGCCCGCGCCGCCGCCCACGCCCATATCTGCGCCCAGCTGAACGCCAAGACCGCCCTGATCATCGCGGCGCAGATGCACCTGAAGACCTGATAGCCGGATCCCCCGTGGCTGTACCTGCCCCTGAAACAACGGGCGCAGCGCGACTGTGCCGCCCAGCTCGGCCAGAGTGGCAATTACGCGCTGGTCCGGGCCGCGCAGCGTCACGCCCCGCAGGGCCAGCCGCGGGGTCCAGCCCTTTTCGATGACGACAACCATCTGGCCCAGCTCGACCTGCAGCGCACCCGTCTGGCTGTTGATCCGCTCGGTGATGCGTGCGCGCAGCCAGTCGGGAACAGCAACCGGCGTGCCCAGATAGGACAGCACCAACAGCACCACCGCACCGGCCAATGCAGTCATGCTCAGCAGCGACCACAGTCCTGCCTTGCGCCGCCTGCGCCGCCGCCGCGCGCGGTGCGCATGGGCATCGTGCGTCTGTGCGTCCGCGCTTGGCGGCTGGGAACCTGTGTCGCTCATCTGCTCCTGCGGAGGCTTGTCGGCGCGCCCCTCTTAAACTGTATTGCGGTCGTTCTTTGCAGTGCGGCCCTTTCATATAGTCCCCACTGCGGTAGTATATCCACCAACGCAGCCATGACCAAGGACAGCTCATGCCAGATATTCATGACATTGCCCCCGATTTCACCCTCCCCAGCACCGGAAGCGGCGAAATTCAGCTTAGCGCGCTGCGCGGTGCGCCTGTCGTTCTGTTCTTTTACCCCCGCGACGATACGTCGGGCTGCACCCGCGAGGCGCTCGACTTCACCGCCCTTGCGCCCGAATTTGACCAACTCGGCGTGCGCGTCATCGGTATTTCGAAAGACACCATCGCCAAGCATGACAAGTTTCGTGAAAAACACGGCCTGACCATACCGCTCGCCTCGGACGGACATGGCACGACCTGCGAGGATTACGGCGTCTGGGCCGAAAAGAAGATGTACGGCAAAACATTCATGGGAATCGAACGCAGCACATTTCTGATCAATGCAGATGGCCGGATCGCGCGCGTCTGGCGCAAGGTCAAGGTGCCGGGCCATGCCCAAGAGGTGCTCGACGCAGTCCGCGCCGAGATGCAGGCACCTACATCCGTTTAACGCACTTTATTTAGCTTTTTCTTGGTCAAAAATACCCAGAATCGCCACCTGCACCTCAAGCGCAGGCCACGCAGACAAAGCACCACGCCTTCTGCAACTGCGACATCCGGGCGCAGGTTCGATAGACATATCTTCGCCCAGAGCGTTGCAAATCGGCGATTACTTGCCGTTTATTGCCCCTCAGGCCAAATCCCGGAACCATATGGGCCAAAACTGTTGCTCATCGTCTGCGCCCTGTCTAAGCAAAACCGCAAAGCGCCACGACACTCAAGAATATGCGCTGTTTTGGGACGGAAACGGATAATCTGAGGACGGGACACTTGCGGACACTTATCGCAATCAAAGTACATTCTTTTCTGGAACGCCATTTTCCCGAACGCCGGGTCTTTCTGCGCTCCGATACCGACACCCGCTTTATCCGGCTTCGGCCGGCGACTCAGCTGGTCGCCTTCACGGGCGTGTCGCTGGTTGTTGCGTGGTCGATCATCGCGACCGCGATCCTGCTGATGGACAGCATCGGATCGGGCAATTTCCGCGAACAGGCCAAGCGCGATCAACGCACCTATGAAAACCGCCTGAA
>RCMY010016383.1_pt1 | contig 14723 bp, 15 predicted proteins | sample 2041341 | NCBI WGS metagenome assembly RCMY01 (sample SAMN09708234, study PRJNA481090) | Marine sediment metagenome, whole genome shotgun sequencing project.
TCAACGGTATCAAAATTGACATAGATTTCCTGAAGGCTCTAAAAAAGGAGTATCCAAATTTGATAATCATCGCCGACGGCACACAATTCTGTGGTACGACGGATTTTAATATTGAGGCTTCCGGAATCGACGTACTAGGCGCCAGTGGCTATAAATGGTTGTTGGGCGGATACGGTAACGGTTTTTTTCTTTTTAAGGATGGGATAAAGAATAGCTTTTCGTTACATACTATCGGTTTCAACGCGGCCAATATCAATTTAAAAGGCCGTGACGACATCCGTTTTGCCAAGCATTTTGAACCGGGCCATTTGGACACCCTGAACTTCGGAAGCCTAAAATTTTCTTTGGATTATTTGGAATCTTTGGGAAAGGCAACTATTGAGAATTATCTGAAAAAGCTTTCCGAGAAGGCGAAAATGGAGTTTACGGCACTACAACTTTTGGATGATGCAATAGTGGCAAGAAAATCACACAGTACCATTTTCAATATAAAAGGGGATGATGTGCTATTTAAAAAATTAAAGGACAATAATGTGGTCTGTTCGCAGCGGGGAGATGGAATTCGGCTCAGTTTTCACCTTTACAATACTGAAAAGGATATCGACGTCATTGTAAAAATCTTAAAAACAGGGATATAGATTTTCATTAAAGTTAAAATTCCATAGGGCTTTGCTAAAGGAAAGCCAATTTGGGCCAAATAAAGTACGAAAATGATAAAAATATCTTAATCGTTGGCAATGAGTGCTTTAATGCGTTACTTTTGCACCGAATTTTAAATGAGTCACTTACTAATAATCCAAAAATAATTTAAAAATGGCAATTTCAAAACAGTATCTCAAAACAAAACCAGTTTGTAAAGTAACTTTTACCGTACCAGCTGAAGAAGCTAAAAAGGTAGCCGTTGTTGGCGATTTCAACAACTGGAAAGCTAACAAGGCCAGCGCCTTGAAAAAATTGAAGAACGGAAGCTTCAAAGGAACCCTTGAACTTCCTAAAGAAAACTCATACGAGTTTAAGTACATCATCGATGGCAACTACGTAAACGAAGCCGAAGCCGATCGTTACCAGTGGAACGATTTCGCCGGTGCCGAAAACGCAGTTTTGGAGTTATAGTCTTCAACGAAAAAAAAATGAAAGCCGGAGCGTTCTGAACGTTCCGGCTTTTTTTATGCCTATATCAGTCTGAGCGCAGTCGAAGACCTTTGGAGCTCTTTTGTTCCTAAGCCCTTCGACTGTACTCCGACAGGCTCAGCAACAACGCTCGAGATGACATAAAATCTGTACAAGGCGATTTTTATTGCTGAACGGTCACACCTTTCCAAAATGCAATCTTACCTTTAATTTCTTTTGCTGCCTCCTTAGGTTCAGGATAATACCAAGCCGCATCTTCGTTTTTCTTTCCGTCGACTTCCAAGCTGTAATATGAGGCTTTTCCTTTCCACGGGCAGGTAGTATGTTTGTCGCTCGATTTAAAATATTCTTTTTTGATACTGTCCGCCGGAAAATAGTGGTTGTTCTCGACGACCACGGTATCATCGCTTTCGGCGATTGTGACATTGTTCCAAATTGCTTTCATATGAAAAAAGTTTTACTTCGGCTACGCTCAGTAACCGTAGATTTAAAAAAGTTTAAAAATTTGCAGTTTTATAGTCTTGTCTACTGACCACTGATTACTGCTTCCTGAACACGTAGTCCTATACTGATTGTCCGCATCGCCGAACTCGGTGATAATTTCGAGGCCTGATCTATCGGCCAGCCATTGGATAGTTCGGTCATCGTATTTTTGGGATATCTCGGTATGTATGGTTTCCCAGGCGGTAAATCCCACCTTTAATTCAAGTTTTTTAAGGCTTACGGTCTGCTCTTCCGTGGCAACAAGAAAGCTTTTCGCCGTGCCAGTTTCCGGATTGTAAACTTCCCAATGTCGGAATTTGTCCAAATCAAAATCACCTTCGAGTTCACGATTGATGCGGGTCAGCACATTTTTATTGAAAGCGGCCGTGATGCCGTTCGGGTCGTTATAGGCATCTAAAATGGTCTGCGGACTCTTTTTCATATCGAAACCGACGAACAGCAAGTCATCTTCCTGCATTAAAACCCGAACACTTTTTAAAAATTCCACGGCCTGCGGATGCAGCAAATTCCCGATGTTCGAACCCAAAAAGAGAATTACTTTTTTGGTGCCGTTTTCGGCGTTAATTTCCTCCAAGGTTTCGAAGTAGGTGCCTTGGCGGGTTTCTACGTGTACATGCGGCAACTCTTTCTGCAGAGATTTTTCAAGTCCATCAAGCGCATTCTGACTGATGTCGATGGGTTGATACTTGAAGGTATACTTGTTTTCAAATAGGTATTTTAATAGGATTTTAGTCTTCTTTCCATCGCCTGCACCCAATTCGAGCAATTTGAAGGCTGCGTTTCCTTGGGCGAACAGCGCTGCGATTTCGGCCGTGTTTTCCGATAGTATGTCAAACTCCCGATCGGTAAGGTAATACTCGGGCATGTGCATGATATCCTGAAACAGCTTATCGCCTTTTTCGTCATAAAAATATTGTGAGGACAAATGCTTCGGATACTCTGTCAGACCTTGATAAACGTCTTTCTCGAACTGTGTTTCTAAAGCTGGGGCTATAGGTTCTTGCATAGGGGAACATAAAATTAGGAATTGTGACTGTTTCTCTGAATAATTATTTGGCCAGTCGCAAGCCGGTGAACTGCCACCGCAAGCCGGTCTGGAAAAAATTGCGGTAGGTAGAACGGGTATGATTTTCAGGTGTTGCGACCGAACCTCCGCGAAGTACCTTTTGGTTGACCATAAACTTGCCGTTGTATTCGCCCAAGGCACCGTCGGCCTTTTTATAATTGGGGTAGGGGAGGTAGGCGCTTTCGGTCCATTCCCATCGTTTTCCCCACGGAAAAAAATCCTGTGCCGCTTCCCATTCGAATTCGGTGGGCAATCGGCAGCCTTTCCATTGGGCAAAGGCGAAGGCCTCATAATACGAAATGTGGGTAATCGGAGCAGCTCCATCGATTTTTTGGAGGCCGTTTAGCGTGTAATAATGCCATGTTCCGTCGATGTTGTGCCAATAGAGCGGCGCGGAAATTTTATTTTGGTTGACCCAATCCCATCCCTCGGCATGCCAAAGGTCGAATTTTTGGTATCCTCCGGCATCCATAAACGCCAGATACTCCGAATTGGTGACCAATTTGTTCGCTATTTCGTAACCATGAAGATATACCTTGTGTCTTCCCAATTCATTATCGTAACAGAAACCTTCGGAATGGTGTCCTATCTCATAAATGCCTTCATCCATCGCAATCCAATCTTTTTGATGGTTTTCAATAGGATGCTCTTCAAAACCTTCCGAATACACCGGAAGCAGGGGATTGTTCCCCAAAATATATTTAATATCCGTTAACAGGAGTTCCTGATGTTGCTTTTCGTGGTGGATGCCGATTTCCAACAAATCGTATACTTTTTGATTTTGGTCTTCGGCAAACAGTTTTTTGATGGCCTCGGTAACATGATTGCGATACGCATACACTTTTTCTACGGATGGCCTAGAAAGATTACCACGATCGGAGCGGACCACCCGCTTGCCTACCGTTTCGTAATAGCTATTGAAAACGAAAGAAAAATCGGCATCGAAAATCTGATACTCCTTAGCATGCGCTTTCAAGATGAATTCCTCAAAAAACCAAGTGGAGTGTCCCAAATGCCATTTCGGGGGCGAAACATCGACGATAGGTTGCACCACGTAGTCTTCGATTTCTAAAGGCTCACAGATGTTTTCGGTGTGCTTTCGGGTCTCGAGGAAGAACTCCAAAAGAGTATCGGTAAGAATCATAGCGTCTTTAATTTATCTATAAAGATACTTAATCCCAAAAAAGGCGCATGCGCTGTATTCGGTTTTAGAATGATGCATTTGCGATTTAGTTAGCTAAAAGGGGTTAATTGGGATTAATTAGGTAATTTTCATGCAGAAAACCACAAATTATATACGCGATGACCAAAAAGATTGGATTAGTAGCTTTGTTTTTTATTGGATGTGTTTATACATCCACGGCCCAAGAGCCAAAGATGAAAAAAGTGTTCAACGGTAAAGATTTAAAAGGATGGACCGTACCCGATAACAACATTTGGTGGTCGGTCAACGACGGAGTGCTTATGGCCAAAAGCGGCCCGGAAAAAAAGGGAAACATTATATGGACTGAAAAGAGCTACAAAAATTTCATCATCGAAACAGATTTTAAATACGGTGAAGGCACGGTCGACACGGGAATTTTTCTAAGGAACGAAGACCAACAGATACAAATGGGTATTTCCGGCTCCCTAAAACGCGATATGACCGGTTCGCCCTATATTCCAGGAAAGGGCTATCCCGTAGAAGCTGAAGGCGTAGCCGAAGTGCTAAAACTAAAAAATTGGAATACCATCAAGGTCAAGGCCGTAGCGAATGTATATACGGTCTGGCTCAACGGCACCGAAGTACTTAACTTCGAATCCGCCGACGTACCCGAAGAAGGCCCTATCGGATTGCAATTACATCCAAACACCGAGATGGAAGTAAGTTTTCGCAATATTCGGGTGGGGGAGATTAAATAGAGAGATTATGATGAATTATTTAGAATATAAAGGGTATCGAGGTACTGTAGAATTTAATTCTAATTTATGCAAAGGTTAAATGTTGGTTCCTTCCCCTGAGAAGGGGAAGGTGGGCTTTTGTTTGACGAGGGAAAAACAAAAGGTCGGAAGGGGTGTGAAGGATGAAGTTTTCTACAAGGGTTGAACCAAAAAGGCAGTTGCCCAAGTTCTGTTCGTGAAGCAGAAGTTTAGTGATAGTTCCGAAGGCTTGAGTTGTACCCCACGCCCGTAGCATTCGGGCGGGCTTCCGTCTTGCGCCATCTTCATCGTAAACAAGGCATAGGAAGCGATATTAAAAGGCACTCCTAAAAGATATCCGCGCTGCGTTGGTAGAGCTGGCAAGACAGTTTTCTAACTAAATAATCTCCATCAAGCTTGATTCTATACAATGTGCTTTTTATGCACTTACTTCGTTTTTGGAAAATAAATGTCGGAGGTGAAAAAGCAATTGATTGACTCGTTATTCATATCCTTGGCAGGTTCTAAAACCTTTAAGTCGTTTCTGATGGAATGTTCAATCAAATTTTTCAGTTCTTTTTGAGTTGAAATGACGTTTACGTTCGAAATACTGAGATTGCCGTTTATTTCAAAATAAACCTTTGCGGAGGTAGTGGTATTAGATGTGTATCCTTTGGAAAGGATGTTTTTTGCAATATGTTGTTTTAAGGTGCTTTCGAAACTATCGCCTTTGATTTCTTCAGGTGCACTGAGGCTCAAAATAGGCGGCGAATTCGCGTCTTCCCATGAAATTAGTTCGGCCGTACTATCTGCAGGATAGTCAATATTAATGGTGTTCGGAATCGATTGTGATTCATCAATCTGCATCATATTAAAAGTAATCGGAACATTGTACACCATGGAAACTGATTTTCCATTAATTCTGGCGGCTGCTAGCTGCGGTATTTTTCCGATAATTCGTTGCCCCTCATTTTCGAATACCTTATGATGAGACCTAGTCTTGATGGCACCCACTTTCCCGGTTGAATCGACTACGAATTGCACGAATACTTTACCTTCCAATTTATCTTGAATGGCTTTAATAGGGTAGTTAAAATTCTGGGTGATATGCTGGTTCAATTGATTAGCAAAGCACGCTTCAGTTCCTTCCTCAAGGCAATTTATTTTTGTGAACGAAGGAAAGCGGTCAACTTCTTGCGAAGTATAAGGCTTGATTTCTTGGCCTGTACATGGGTAGCCTACAAAGACCGTTAGTAAAATTAGAAATAATTGCTTCATTTAATTTAAATCGCCACAACCCCCTTAATATGCGGATGCGGATTATAATCCGTCAATGTAAAATCGTCAAACGTAAAATCAAAAATATCTTTTACTTCGGGATTAATAATCATTTTCGGCAAAGCCCGTGGCTCGCGGCTCATCTGTAGCTCGACCTGTTCCATATGGTTGTTATAGATATGCGCATCGCCGAACGTATGAATGAATTCACCAGCCTCATACCCGCAGACCTGCGCCATCATCATCGTAAACAGGGCATATGAAGCGATGTTAAAAGGCACCCCCAAAAAGATATCCGCGCTGCGTTGATAGAGCTGGCAAGATAGTTTGCCATCGGCAACATAGAATTGGAAAAACGCATGGCAGGGCGGTAACGCCGCCTTCCCATTCGCCACATTCTCAGAAAATGATCTCGAAGTATCGGGCAGCACACTCGGGTTCCAAGCAGAAACCAGCATTCGCCTACTGTTCGGGTTGTTTTTTAGGGATTGGACGACCTCCTTGATCTGATCGATCTCGTCACCGTTCCAGTTGCGCCATTGGTGACCGTAAACGGGTCCCAGATTTCCGTTTTCATCTGCCCACTCGTTCCAGATACGAACGCCGTTTTCTTGCAGGTAGCCAATATTGGTGTCCCCTTTTAAGAACCAAAGCAGTTCATATACGATGGACTTCAAATGCAATTTTTTTGTTGTCACCATCGGAAAGCCCTCGCTAAGGTCGAACCGCATTTGATAGCCGAAAACGCTAAGTGTTCCGGTGCCGGTGCGGTCGCCTTTTTGGTTTTCCCGTTAGCGAGTACGTTTTTTAGTAGGGTGTGGTATTGTTTCATTTTACTTATCTTTCTTAGTCAAAAATTGTTAACGGTTCGGTATAAAATTAGTTGCGTGGATTAAGTACTAAATTTATCAAAAAAATCATAGATAGAAAGTTAGTGAGGACTTTCGTAAGTAGGCAATAACCAAGCAATTAATTTTTTACATTATTGTGCTTTCGTTATTTTATATGTTAACTATTACATTTCCAATTTTCTCTCCACGTAGCACATATTCGTAAGCCAAGTTTATGTCTTCTAATGAATATTCTCGGTCTATTATAGGCTTAAACTTTTTTTGTTTCAAAAGTTCCATTATATAAGGTATAGTTTTTTGTGTACTATATGGTGCAGGGAAAATCACTTTTTTATTTAAAAATAAGGTTGTGATTGCGTAATATAGATTTTGGGAATAAGGTCCCAGTTCTGAAGATATATAAATACCTCTTTTTTTTAGTAGTGGTTTACACTTCCCAAAAGTACTTTTGCCTACTGCGTCAAATATATAGTCATATTTTTCTTTATAATCTGTAAAATTTTCTTTGGTGTAGTCATATATTTTATCAGCACCTAAAGATTCAATCAATTTGATGTTTTTTGTATTGCACGTTGCTGCGATTGTTACATTATATTGCTTGACAAATTGTATGAGGGCAGAACCAATTCCTCCCGTTGCTCCATTAATTAGAACTTTTTGACCAGATTGGATATTTACTTTATGAATGAAAGTATAGGCGTAATGAGCACCTTCTAAACTTGCGGCAGCTTGTTTATTGTCTATATTTTCAGGAATAGAAAATAAGTTGTCTTCTGTTTGTGTTAGATATTCTGATTGGGATTTTGAACCTATATCATTAAAACTGAAAACCCTATCATTTATACTAAAAGATTTGACGTTTTTGCCTATTGCCACAACTTTACCTGCAAAATCAGTTCCCAGTATTATTTTCCGAGGTCTAAATAATCCTAAAATAAATCTCATAATAAAAGGTTTGGCTGTTAAGATTGCGCAATCAGTTCGATTGACCGTGGTAGCAAACACTTTAATTAAAACCTCATTGTCTTTTGGAATAGGTTTTTCGATATTTTCAATTCTAATCTGATTTGGCAAACCATATGTTCTGCGTATAGAGGCTTTCATTTCTTGTATGTTAATTTCGAGTGCTGTCATAATGAAGCACAACATTTTATACATTTTGTTGGGGCTCGTGCCATCTCCTCTAATTTACTCAATCTAACAATCTGCCTTGGTACTTTCCTTCAACTTTCATTTTCTAAGTCCAACAATATGATCCAAGCATAAACGCGATATCAACTATGAATGGTAGCGAGTTGTTTCCGATTGATTTTTGACAGAAGCTATGTTGCTATCAAGCTATTGCAAAGTTAGTTATGTTATTGTTGCACTTCACTGATTTGGATAATCGGTTGAGTATTAGTATAGTTCGGAGTATCCGCCATAATCTTTTCTGCTTGTGGACCGAATGCATTTTGAAAATCCGCAACGGATTCAAAATACAAGTGTCCAATTGCTAAATATGGGGCAGATGAATTAGGAGTACCACCAGCTATTCCCTTGTCGACCGTCAATTCTTTCAATGCTTCCCCCAGTAAATTCTTGGCCATTGGTACATGCTTGTTGCAATAATAATCCATGTCAAATGTATTGCCGTCTCCGTTTGGATAAAGTGCACTTACTTTAATCATTCCTTTTGTCATTTGTTTTTAGTTAAGAGTTTAATATGAAGAATTTGAATTGTCATATAAATGGAATTACAATGTTTCAATTTTTCGGTTTCAGTTTAAAATTGTATTGCCGTTCTTGCATGAGCCCCAACGACCAGGGTATAGTTTGTTGTGGACTAAAACTTGCTATATTTTTTCGCGAGTAATTGTTTTTAAATTTTCAGTTCTTTTAGGCAATGGCACAAAACCACAATAAAATATACAAGTTGTCATATCTCGTTTATTTAATCAATAATGGCTTGGTACACAACATCCTTAAATTTTCTTTCAATAATAGCGGGGTTGTAGGGAACAGTCTGAGTCATAATTATTCCAATGAGTTCCTCTTGGGGATCAACCCAAAAGAAAGTGTTAAAATAACCTGACCAACCATACGTTCCTTGACTTTCTGGTTTACCGGTAAAGCCTGGTCCTTGGGAAACGGCAAAACCAAACCCGAATCCTTCGCCCTTAGCCCAATCATAGTTAATATCCGACTGAGCTGTGGTCATTAATTCGATGGTTTTCTTTCCGAGAATGCGATTTTCATTAAACTCACCTTTATTCAATAGCATTTGTAGAAATCTATAATAATCAGTTGCTGTTGACACCAAACCAGCTCCTCCGGAAAAATGAGACTTCGAACTATTATAATGAAAGTCTGATGAATAATTTTGCGCTCCATTTACAATTTTACCGTTGACTTGTTCAAGTAGACCTTTCTCATTTATTCTATTCAACGATGCTAATCTATTAACCTTGTTGTCAGGGAGAAAGAAATAGGTGTCATGCATATCCAATGGTTCAAATATTTGTTCTTTTAAATATTGATCCAATGGTTTTCCTGAAATCACTTCAATAAGATACCCAAGAACATCCGAATTCAAGCCGTAAGTAAATTTTGTTCCTGGCTCATGCATAAGGGGCAGATTTGCTAATCGTTTCACCATATTTCCAATGGACTCTTTTGTCTGGGTTAGACCATCGGAAATATCATTTTCCTTGTAAATAGTGCTGATGTGGGGCTGACCAAAAAAATTGTAAGTAATTCCTGATGTTTGGGTCAATAGATGTCGAATCGTAATCGGTGAAGAAGCATCCACTAAATGAAATGGTTCTTTTTCTCCTTCCTTATTGAGAACCATAACCTTCATTTCCTTGAATTCAGGAATGTATTGGGAAACAGGATCATCCAACATGAATGCTCCTTTTTCGTAGAGCATTAGTGCACCAACTGTTGTGATGGCTTTGCTCATGGAGGCAATTCTGAAGATTTGATCAATGGTTATTTTTTCACTCGATTCAGCTCCCTTTGTACCAAATGCCTTTAAATATCCAACCTTTTCATTCCTCGCCACTAGTGTCACAGCACCTGAAAAAATCCCTTTATCAATCAAATCAGTCATGACGTTTTCAATTCTATTGATTCTGTCGGTAGAAAATCCTAATTCTTTAGGGGAATCAATTACGAGTTCTTGGGCAAATATGAAATTGCTTGAGAAAAAACAAATGACAGTCAGTCTAAAAAGGTAATCAATCTTAATTTTCATAATGCTATATTTTTAGATATATACTATACTTGATTGACCAATGGATGAGATATAACGGCTCGGCTCAGTGCGGGGGCTGCACGAAACTGCTTTTCCGCCACGCAATGGCAAAAATCTTTTTGTTTTGGTTTTACTTTGTCCCGCGTAAAAGCAAAATCCAAAAGATATGGTGGTGTTCGTCGACACGCCCAGACCCTCTTGGTTTAGGCACTTACGCCCGCATTGAGTATAGCTATTGTTATCTGCTGGCTTTTTTCCCGAAGTTGTCGCAAATATTTCGTTTTTTACCACGAGCAATAGTAATATGTCCGCTCATATTTGAAATAAGTGTATTCACGCCGACTTGAAATAGCATCAAATTGGAAACACCTTCTGGAACGTAGTTCATAAATGCAATTTTATGCCATTCTAAATTTTTACACCATGATTCAATTTGATTATCTTCAAAGTCCAAAAACATTTCATGAGCAAATTTGTTCCTTATTTTACGAATAAGATTCAAGTCCGATTTGACGGTTTTTTCAATTAGTCCGAGAGAATATGCCATTTGAATTTTGCTGCTAAAATTCCCCAATGGTGAATTGAAATCGAAAAGTTTATTTACCTCCTTATCTTCAGGTAGAAATGCGTAAAGTATATGTTCCAGTGTCATTTCCAGAAAAGTTCCTCCTAGAATGGCAATTGACCTCTCATTTGTTTCAGCTTGATTGAAAAGATTTGAAAATTCCAAAAGCACTTTATCGTAATCAAATGACTTCTCCAACTACTTTTCTTTTGATACTAATTTATTAAAATTTGATTTCATTTTAAAATGGTTGGCTGCGAGCTTGCAGCTAATCAATTGAATATAGTCATTGATCATATACCGCTAATATGTTTGTACGAGAACTACAAGGATTAAAATAAGGCATTGTAAAGATAGGGCGTTCAGGTAATTCGAGGGGTTAAGCCTTGATGCTAGTTTTCAGAATTTATCAACGAAAAAATTGAGAATGTTTACATTTCAAAATCCATCTAGTGAGTCCAATCGAGCGTATCGTAGGCATCATTACTGATCAGCTGCGGGGGAGTTCTCGACTGCGCTCGAATTGACATTACTCTTTTAAGAAATATTCTGCGAAGGATTACTACCCCAATATCATCCCCGCAATCGTAGCTGAAACCGGCTAAGCAATAGATCCGCCCAAGCTCCCTTTCAGTTTAAATTCGGAGAAGGTCTTTAGCTTGTTCGGGGTTAGGGAGCCAAAAATGTCGATGTAGGTGGCGATGGAGGCGGTGTTGGTGAGGCTGCATAGTAGTTTCCGTCCGCTAATTGAAAGTGTAAAATATGGTGAGATACTTTTTAAGCAACTAATTGTTATATGGATCTATCTTTCACAAATAAAACTTATTTGATTCCCAATCTTCGCTCGCCAGTACAATAGAAGTCTCGACCTGTCTTTCAGGTATGGACCAGTATTTCTTCAATAATCTATTTTTTTCGACTTGCGATACTAGTCGGAAACCGTGTTTTTTGTAGAAATCGATCGCCCAAGTGGCAGCTTTCCAAGTTCCGATTAAAATCGGGGTGTCGGTCATATCGATTGGGTGGGTCAAAAGTTTTCCGCCAATGCCTTTCTGCTGGGCAGCCGTTCGAACGTACGCGTGTCTGATCAGGGTTACGTCGCTCTTGAGTTGAATGCCCATTACCCCCAGAATTTTATTTTATAAACGTCTTTCCCCACCATGTTCTACCTTGCTAAAAGTTTGTTCGAAACTTTATAGGTCGCGAAATAGGAAAGATCAGGTTGGCGCATTTTGAAGGTTAAAAACGCCTTTTTATACCATTTCGGGTCCGTCGCTTTCTTTTTGAAATCGTCGTGTTTGGATGCCGCGAAAGATTCACCATTGAGCGTACACTCAATGGCGTAAATTCCGATTCCGAAATGTTCGACGCGTTGTAGAACAGTTTCGAAATCTGCCTCAGAAAAATAATGAAGGTTCTCCTGATCGGGCCCTTCATTTAGTTTTTTTAAATCAATAAATACATTCTTTTCTAAGAATTCGGTTTGTTCCATATCGTAGGTTTCGATTAGTTTATAAAATGTAGCGTTTAAAAGGGTCTCCCTACCCAAAAGGGTCTCTCTACCCCAAAATCATCCCCGCAATCGTAGCCGAAAGCAGCGAAGCGATAGACCCGCCCAATACGGCCTTCAACCCAAATTCAGAAAGCGTCTTGCGCTGGCCAGGCGCCAAAGAGCCGATACCGCCGATCTGAATGCCAATGGAGGCGAAATTGGCGAAGCCGCAGAGCATATAGGTAGCCATGATAACGGATTTGTTGTAAGCAAAATTGGCACCTATGGTCAAGTCTTTGAGTTCGGCCAATTGAATATAGCCTACGAATTCGCTGGCGACTAATTTGATGCCTAGTAATTGACCCATGAGCATGATGTCTTCATTGGCCACGCCGATTAACCACATAAGGGGGGCGAAAATGGTGCCTAGAATGGCTTCCAAAGAAAGTTTTTGGTACGAGGTGTTGGCGGCAATCCATTCGTTGAGGGAGGTGAGGTCGCCGGCATAGTCCAAAATGCCGTTGACCATGGCAATCAGGGCAACGAATACCAAGAGCATGGCCCCGACGTTTACGGCCAATTTCAGGCCTTCGGTGGTGCCGTTAGCGATGGCATCGAGCGCGTTCGATCCGATTTTTGCGTGTGAAACTTCTACCTCGGTGTTAATAGGTTCCATCTGCGGATAGAGGATCTTGGAAATGACGATAGCCCCTGGGGCGGCCATCACCGATGCCGCCAAAAGATGCTTAGCGAAGACGAGCTGTAATACCTTGTCCTCACCTCCTAGAAATCCGATGTAGGCGGCCAGTACGGCTCCGGCTACGGTAGCCATCCCGCCGATCATGACCAGCAAAATCTCGGAGCGCGTCATTTTCTCGAGATATGCCTTGATCAATAAAGGGGCTTCTGTCTGGCCCAAAAAAATGTTTCCTGCTACAGAAAGGCTTTCCGGTCCTGAGATGCCGAGGCTTTTGGACAATAACCACGCCAGGGCCTTCACTACTTTTTGTATGATGCCCATATAAAAGAGCAAAGAGGTAAGGGCGGAAAAGAAGATTATGGTCGGCAATACCTGAAAGGCGAAAATATAACCAAAAGTATTGGTGTCGACTACGAGCCCTTCGAATAGAAATTTACTTCCTGCCCGTGTATAGCCTAAAATACTGATGAATACCTCGCCAACAGCCTCAAAACCTTTTTGGATAAATGAAACTTTCAAAACACCGATAGCAATCACTAGCTGGAGTGCAAGGCCGATACCTACTGTTTTCCAATTTATCGCTTTACGGTTAGCACTGAATAAAAAGGCCAGTAATAGAAGTACCAACATCCCCAGTAAACCTCGGGAAACACTACTAACGGAAATACCTTGATTGGGAACGATTTCTGAAGCATTTTCAGAAATCATATCATTGATAGTTGCCCGGTCAATGGCCTCCAAACCTAAAGAGTCTTGTGCTACGGCCGGAAAAATAAAGAGAAGGGCCAGCAACAGGATCCAAAGGGATTTTTTCATGAAACGTTTACTAATGGTTAGTTGCGTTTGGAGATCTCATCCCGAAGCTTGGCGGCCTTTTCGTAGTCTTCGTTGGCGACTGCCTTGTCCAGTTCCTTGTTGAGTTCGTCTATGGAAAGTTCGGTATACCCGTCGGAGGCGCCGGATTCTATGGCGACTGTATCGCCTTCCTGTAAAATTTCGTCGACGACGATGCTCTCGTCGTTGCTGTCTTTTTTGCTATCTTTTGAAGAAAATTTGAGAAAAATGCCGGCCTTGTCCAAAATCGTTTTATACGTAAAAATGGGAGCATTGAAGCGAAGAGCCAAAGCAATGGCATCGCTGGTGCGGGCATCAATAATCTCCTCGATTTTATCGCGCTCGCAGATGATGCTGGAATAGAAGACCCCGTCGACCAGTTTATGAATGATTACCTGTTTAATAACGATTTCGAAACGATCCGCAAAATTCTTGAACAAATCGTGGGTCAAAGGTCGTGGAGGTTTGATTTCCTTTTCCAGTGCAATGGCGATGGACTGTGCCTCAAAGGCCCCTATAACGATAGGTAGCTTGCGATCACCTTCCACCTCATTTAAAATGAGGGCATAGGCGCCGTTTTGCGTTTGACTGTATGAAATCCCCTTAATTTTTAACCGTACTAGACTCATAGACTATAAAAATACAAAAAGGCTGCTTAAATATCGGGCTTTCCTGATTTTTAAGCAACCCTGTTGGGCGCGCAAATTAGCAAATATTAAGCGTTTTGCGCTTTAAATTCCTTTAATTTTTCGACAAGTTTGGGAACAACTTCGAAAGCATCGCCTACTATACCGTAATCCGCAGCCTTAAAAAAGGGCGCTTCGGAATCGTTATTGATTACGACTTTCGTCTTCGAGGCGCTTACCCCGGCAAGATGCTGAATGGCTCCGGAGATACCGACAGCTATGTACAGATTGGCGGCTACCGGTTTCCCCGTCTGCCCCACGTGCTCGCCATGCGGTCGCCAGCCCATATCGGATACGGGTTTGGAGCAAGCCGTCGCAGCGCCCAGCACTTCGGCCAGTTCTTCGATCATTCCCCAATTTTCAGCACCCTTCAGTCCGCGTCCACCAGAAACTACGATCTCGGCATCGGCAATACTCACCTTGCCGGCGACTTTATCGATATCTACGGACTTGACGGAAAAATCCCCATCGCCCAATTC
>RCMY010003151.1_pt1 | contig 14718 bp, 12 predicted proteins | sample 2041341 | NCBI WGS metagenome assembly RCMY01 (sample SAMN09708234, study PRJNA481090) | Marine sediment metagenome, whole genome shotgun sequencing project.
CGCGGTTCGCCGCACGTCAGAGCGCGGTGCGGCGCTGAGCCAGTTCGACGCTGAATTCAGCGCCGGTCATATCGGCTGGTTTGACCGCCTGATGGATGGGGTGAATCGCCTGCCACGCCCGGCGCTGGCGCTTGGCACGCTGGGTCTGTTTATCGCGGCTATGGTCGATCCGGTGTGGTTCGCTGCGCGAATGCAGGGCATCGCACTGGTGCCTGAGCCGCTGTGGTGGCTCTTGGGCGTGATCGTTTCGTTCTACTTTGGCGCGCGCCATCAGTTCAAAGGGCAGACGTATCGTCGCTCGATCATGCAGAGCATGGCGGACGCACCCCGAATCGCCGCCAGCATCGAAGCGCTGGAAGCGGCGCAGCCGACCGGTGATGCAGACAAAGAGGCCAAAGCGCCGCGTGCCGACCCTGGGACAAACCCGGCCTTAAAGGCCTGGCGCGAGCAGGAGCGCTAGGGCCGCGACAATCTGAACCGCCCTGCGCAGCTTTTCCCGTTGGTCGCGGGGCGTCGGGGCGGTTATAGATAGATCATGATTACAGAACTTGGCCATTTCGCCCTCATCCTCGCCCTTGTGCTTGCCTGCGTGCAAGCCACCGTCCCGCTGATCGGCGCTCACAAACGCTGGAGCGGCTGGATGGCCGTCGGGGATACGGCGGCGGGCCTGCAATTCCTGATGATCGCGCTGGCTTTCGCTGCGCTGACGCACGCCTTTGTCACGTCGGATTTCTCGCTGCGGCTGGTCACGCTGAACAGCCACTCGGCCAAGCCGATGCTCTATAAAATCACTGGCGTCTGGGGAAACCACGAAGGCTCGATGCTACTATGGGTGCTGATCGTGGCGCTATTCGGCGCGGCAGCGGCGTGGTTCGGCGGCAATTTGCCGCCGGGTCTGCGCGCGCGGGTGCTGGCGGTGCAGGGTATGATCGGGGTCGCGTTTCTGGCCTTTATCCTCTTTACCTCCAACCCGTTCCTACGCCTCGCCATGCCGCCACTGGACGGCCAAGACCTGAACCCGCTCTTGCAGGATCCGGGCCTCGCGTTCCATCCGCCGTTCCTCTACCTCGGCTATGTCGGCCTTTCGATGACGTTCAGCTTTGCCATAGCGGCGCTGATTGAGGGGCGAGTCGATGCCGCATGGGGCCGTTGGGTGCGACCCTACACGCTGGCCGCGTGGGTATTTTTGACCATCGGCATCGCGATGGGTAGCTGGTGGGCCTACTACGAATTGGGCTGGGGCGGCTTCTGGTTCTGGGACCCGGTGGAAAACGCCAGTTTCATGCCGTGGCTGATCGCCGCCGCGCTACTGCATTCGGCCATTGTGGTCGAAAAGCGCGAGAGTCTGAAAAGCTGGACAATACTTCTGGCCATCATCGCGTTCGGCTTTTCCATGATCGGCGCGTTCATCACCCGTTCGGGCGTGCTGACGTCGGTTCATGCCTTTGCAAATGACCCCGAACGGGGGATGTTCCTCTTGGGAATCACGGCGTTGTTCATGATGGGCGGGCTGACACTTTTTGCTGTGCGCGCAGGCGCGATGCAGGCGAAGGGGGTGTTCTCGCTCTCCAGCCGCGAATCGATGCTGTTGGCCAATAACGTGCTGCTTGGCGTTGCGGCGTTTGTCGTCTTTGTCGGCACGATCTGGCCCTTGGTGGCCGAGTTGTTCTTTGATCGCAAGCTGTCGGTCGGCGCGCCCTTCTTCAACATGGCATTCACGCCCTTCATGATCGCGCTAGGCGTGGTCCTGCCAGTCGGCGCGATGATGCCGTGGAAGCGCGGACAGATGCGTCGCGTTTTGCGCCAGCTCGCCCCGGCGATGGCGTTAGCGCTTGCGGTACTGGGCCTCGTCTGGGCGGTGCAGGGCGGGCGTAGCCTGATGGGGCCGGTTGGCCTCAGCCTTGGAACATGGCTGGTCGTCGGCGCAGCGCTGGATGTTTGGTCGCGCACCGGATCGCGGGGCGGGATCGCTAGCCGCGCTGGCCGCCTCATCCGCCTGCCACGCGCCGATTGGGGCAAGGCGGTTGCCCATGCGGGGCTTGGCGTGACCATCGCCGGTGTCGCGGGCGTGCTGGCATGGGAAGCCGAGGATATCCGCGTGCTGGACACCGGAGGCAGCTTTGATCTGGCGGGCTATACTCTGACGCTGGAAGATGTTCGGCGCAGCGAGGGCCCTAATTATGTCGCCACTATCGCCAATATGCGCCTGTCAAAGAATGGGCGGACAATCAGCGTCCTGCATCCCGAAAAGCGTTTCTACCCCGTGGCCGAGATGCCGACGACCGAGGCCGCCATCGACAACGGATTTTTCCGCGACGTCTATGTTGTGATCGGCGACCCGCAAGAGGATGGTGGCTGGGCCGTGCGCACCTATTACAAGCCGCTGGCGAACTGGATCTGGGGCGGTGCGGTGCTGATGGCCCTCGGCGGCGCGCTGTCGCTGAGCGATCGGCGCTACCGCGTCGCGGCAGGCGCGCGCAAGGCGGCGCTAGACGAACATAAGGGCGGAGTGCCGGCAGAATGAAGCGCCTCGCCCTGATCCTCAGCCTGATCGCCAGCCCGCTCTTTGCGGTCCAGCCGGATGAGGTCTTGGACGATCCCGCATTGGAGGCGCGCGCGCGTGAGCTGTCCACCGGGCTGCGCTGTCTCGTCTGCCGGAACGAAAATATCGACGCGTCCAGCGCCGCCCTTGCGCGCGATCTGCGCCTTTTGGTGCGTGCGCGGCTGGTTGCGGGCGACAGCGACGCCGAAGCGGTTGATTTCATCGTTGATCGCTATGGCGAATACGTGCTGCTGCAACCGCGCGCGACCGGCAGTACGCTAGTGCTGTGGTTGGCTGGGCCTGCGATGTTGCTCGCCGGGGCCGGGATCGCGATCTTTTATATCAGGCGGCGCAGCGCAGCAGCGCCCGAAGAGGACCGGCTGAGCGACGACGAGACTGCGCGCCTGCGCGATATTCTCGACGGATGACGAGGTCATGACAGTCTACAGCGCGATCACATTCGATGTCGAAGACGACATCGCTGTCCTGCGCCTGAATCGGCCGGACAAGATGAATGCCCTCAATGCACAGATGCGCGCCGAGATAACCGACGCTGCCACCGCCGCCGCGCGATCTGCGCGCGTGCTGGTGTTGACCGGCATGGGGCGCGCCTTTTGCGCCGGGCAGGATTTGAGTGATGCGGGCAATGCTGCGGCGCTTGACCTCGAAAGGGTGTTGCGCGACGAATACGTCCCGATGCTGCGCGCCATTTCTGATTGCCCCATCCCGACGATCGCTGCGGTAAACGGCGCGGCGGCAGGGGCGGGCGCGAACCTCGCGCTGGCGGCCGATGTGGTGATCGCGGCGGATAGCGCTTATTTTACACAAGCTTTCACCCGCATCGGCCTTATGCCGGACGCAGGCGGCACCTATTGGCTGCCCCGCCAGATGGGCGCGGCCAAGGCGATGGGCGCGGCTCTTTTCGGCGAGCCAATCAGCGCCGAAGATGCCGCCGCGTGGGGCATGATATGGGAGGCATTGCCGGATATGGAGTTCGACGCCCATTGGCGCGCCCGCGCTGCCCAACTGGCGAGCGGCCCAACCGAAGCCTACCGACATCTGAAATCAGCCCTGCGCGCCAGTTGGAGCAACGACGGGGACACGCAAATGGACCTCGAGGCAAAGTTGCAGGGCGCCTGCGGTCAAACTCGCGATTTCAAGGAAGGCGTCGTCGCGTTTCTGGACAAGCGCAAGCCGTCCTTTGAGGGCCGCTGAAACAGGATGCTCCGCCGGAGCCAAGACTCTCTTTTGGCGCCCGGCATGAGAAAGGCGCAACCGTCGGGCTGCGCCTTGGAACTCTCGCCGCGAATGGGTCAGCGGTTTTCGATATCCACATAATCGCGCATCGGCGCCCCGGCGTATAGCTGGCGGGGGCGGCCGATTTTCAGCTGCGGATCAGCGATCATTTCCTTCCACTGCGAAATCCAGCCGACCGTGCGCGATACGGCAAAGATTGCTGTGAACATCGACGTGGGAAAGCCCATCGCCTCAAGAATGATGCCCGAATAAAAATCGACGTTCGGGAATAGCTTTTTCTCGGCAAAATAGGGGTCCGCGAGGGCCTGTTTTTCCAATTCCTTGGCGACCTGAAGGGTCGGGTTGTCCTCAATTCCCATGAGGTCCAGCACCTCGTCGGCGGACTGCTTCATCACCTTGGCGCGCGGATCGAAATTCTTGTAGACACGGTGGCCAAAGCCCATCAGCCGGAACGGATCGTTCTTGTCCTTGGCGCGCGCGATATATTCAGGGATGCGATCAACCGTGCCGATTTCGCGCAGCATTTCAAGGCAGGCCTGATTGGCGCCGCCATGCGCAGGCCCCCAGAGGCAGGCGATGCCAGCCGCGATGCAGGCGAACGGGTTCGCGCCCGAGGACGACGCAAGGCGCACGGTCGAGGTCGACGCGTTCTGCTCGTGATCCGCGTGCAGGGTAAAGATGCGGTCCATCGCGCGGCTGAGGATCGGGTTAACCTCGTAATCCTCGGACGGAACGGCAAAGCACATGCGCAGGAAGTTGGACGCATAGTCGATATCGTTGCGCGGATAAACAAAGGGTTGGCCGATGGTGTATTTAAAGGCCATCGCCGCGATCGTCGGCATCTTGGCGATCATGCGCACCGATGCGACCTCGCGCTGCCACGGATCGCTGACGTCGGTACTGTCGTGATAGAAGGCGCTGAGCGCTCCGACGACACCCACCATGATTGCCATGGGCGGCGCATCGCGGCGAAAGCCCCGAAAGAGAAACTGCATCTGTTCGTGCAGCATGGTGTGATTGGTCACGCGGCTCTCAAAGTCTTCTGCCTGCGCGGCCGAGGGAAGCTCGCCATAGAGCAGCAGGTAGCAGACCTCGAGGTAATGGGATTTTTCGGCCAGTTGGTCGATGGGATAACCACGGTGCAGCAGTTCGCCCTTTTCGCCGTCAATGAAGGTGATCGTGCTGTCGCAACTGGCGGTGGAGGTAAAGCCGGGATCATAGGTAAAAACGCCCGCTTGGCTGTAGAGCTTGCGAATGTCGATCACATCCGGCCCGATGGTGGGCGAATAGATCGGCAGTTCGTAATCCGTGCCTGCGATACTCAGCGTGGCGGTTTTCGTGTCGTCGGCCATATGGCAGTCTCCCTGTTGCAGCGCGAGCCGTCCGTGCGGTCCGGGCTGGATATTCCATCGGCCTTTAGAAGGGATTAACTCCCGCCTTGGGCCGCATCCTCGAGACGGGCCAGCGTTTCGGCCTGTCCCAGCACCAACATCATGTCAAATACGCTAGGCGTCGTGCTGCGCCCGGCCAATGCGGCCCTCAGCGGGCCGGCCATCTTGCCGAACTTGGTGGCGCGCGCCTCAGCAAAGTCGTTCATCAACGCTTCAAGGCTTGCCCGGTTCCAATTAGCATTTTGCAAATGCGGCGTCAATTCTCGCAGTATACTGCGGGATGCAGAGTCCAATTGAGCTGCGGCCTTTTCGTCCGGTTCAACAGGTCTGTTGGCAAGGATAAATTGAGCCTTGTCAAGCAGTTCAGGAAATGTTCTCGCGCGTTCCTTTAAGTGCGGCATCGCTTCCAAAATCATCGCGGCCCGGTCTGGTGTCAGGCGGTTGCGCCCGGTCACGTCGAGGAAATCCTCCAATTCATGCAGCAGCGCAGCATCGTCCATCGCCGCCATATGCTGGCCACAGATATTCTCGAGCTTCTTGAAATCAAAGCGTGCCGGTGATTTGCCGATCCCGTCCAGATTGAACCATTCCTGCGCCTGCGCATCGGTAAAGAACTCGGCGTCACCATGGCTCCATCCCAGCCGGGCGAGGTAATTGCGCATCCCGGCCGCCGGATAGCCCATCTGGCGGTATTCCCGCGTTCCCAGCGCGCCGTGCCGCTTGCTCAGCTTTTTGCCATCGGCGCCATGGATCAGCGGTATATGGGCATAAACGGGCAGGGGCCAATCCATCGCGCGATAGATCATCATCTGGCGCGCGGCATTATTGAGGTGGTCGTCGCCGCGAATGACGTGGGTGACGCCCATGTCGTGATCGTCGACCGCAACCGCCAGCATATATACGGGCGTGCCGTCCGAGCGCAGCAGCACCATATCGTCAAGCTGATCGTTGCGGATGGTCACGTCGCCTTGCACCGCGTCCTCGATCACTGTCGCGCCGTCGCGCGGGGCCCTGATGCGTATGACATACGGCAGATCGGGATGATCCGCGGGGTTCGCATCCCGCCACGGGCTGCGGTAAAGGGTCGAGAGGCCCTCTTCCTTGGCGGCGTCACGAAACGACTGGATTTCGTCTTGTGTGGCAAAGCATTTGTAAGCCTGCCCCGCCTCCAGCATTTGGTGCGCGACCTCCGTATGGCGGCTGGCCTGCTCGAACTGGCTGACTGCGGCGCCATCGTGATCGAGCCCCATCCACTCCATCCCGGCAAGGATTGCCTGCGTCGCTTCGGGGGTAGAACGGGCGCGGTCCGTGTCCTCGATCCTCAGCAGGAACTCACCCCCGCGCCCGCGCGCGAACAGCCAGTTGAAAAGGGCCGTGCGCGCGCCGCCGATATGCAGATATCCGGTGGGCGACGGGGCGAAACGGGTCACGACCTTTTGGGACATGGGCGCATTAACCTTTCGGTAACGATGTGGGGGCTAGGTTCGGCGTCTGTTTATCGAGCGATCAGAAGGGAAACAAGTGGTGGCGCTCTGGCGAACCTGCGCGCACACGCTGCTTTTGCAGCGCGGTCACCTGATTGGGTGGACGCCGGTATGTCTTGCCGCAGGGATTGGCCTCTACTTTTCGCTGCCAGTCGAGCCGGGCTGGCCCGTCTATGCCGGGCTTGCAGCGCTTGTGGCGCTTTGCGCTGTGCTGGCGCGCATGGCGGGGCAGGCGATATCGCCGCTGGCGGTGGGCGCGGGGCTGATCGCGGTCGGCATCATGCTGGCCGGCGCGCGCGCGCATGTCGTGGCCGAACCGGTTCTGGGCTGGCGTTACTACGGTCCGATCGAGGGGCGCGTCGTGGGCATCGACCGCTCGGCGTCGGACGCGGTGCGCGTGACGCTGGATCGGGTCCGTTTGTTCAATACCGCGCCCGACCGAACGCCGGGGCGGGTCCGCCTTTCGCTGCATTCAGGCATCGAAGGCGCCCAACCTCAGCCCGGATTGCGCATGGGCGCGACCGGGCATCTGTCGCCACCCTCCGGCCCGGTAGAGCCGGGCGGCTTTGATTTTCAGCGCCACGCGTGGTTTCAAGGGCTGGGCGCGATCGGCTACACCCGCGTTCCCTTGGTCGCGCTCGCGCCGCCGGACGGGGCACAGCCGATGTTTCGCATCCGCATGGCGCTGTCGGCGCGGGTGCAGTCGGCCCTGCCGGGCGAGACCGGGGGCTTTGCAGCGGCCATCATGACTGGCGACCGCTCGGGTATGGGGCAGGATACGCTGGCGGCGCTCAGGGTGTCGAATTTGGCGCATCTGCTCGCCATTTCGGGGCTGCATATGGGCCTTCTGACCGCGTTTGTCTTTGGCGCGCTGCGCTATGGGCTGGCCTTGGTGCCGTGGATCGCACTGCGCGCCCCGGTCAAACCTGTAGCGGCCGCGCTGGCCCTCGTTGTCGCAGCGTTTTATTTGGGCCTATCGGGTGGCAGCATCGCGACCGAGAGGGCGTTCATCATGGTGGCGGTCATGCTGGTGGCGGTCATGCTGAACCGGCGCGCGCTCAGCCTGCGGGCCGTGGCGATGGCCGCGCTGATCGTGCTGACGCTGCGGCCCGAGGCGCTGATGGGGCCGGGGTTTCAGATGTCATTTGCGGCGACGACGGCGCTGATTGCGGTTTTCGGTTGGCTACAACACGACGCGGTGCCGCGTGGGCCGAAATGGCTGCGCCCGGTGCTGGCGGTCGTGATTTCGTCCGGCGTCGCGGGGCTGGCGACAGCGCCCTTCGCGGCCGCGCATTTCAACCAGATTGCCCATTACGGGCTGATCGCCAACCTCGCATCTGTGCCGCTGATGGGGGTTCTGGTGATGCCAGCCGCTGTGTTGGCGGTGTGCCTGCTGCCCTTCGGGCTGGAGTGGGTGGGCCTTAGGATAATGGGGCTGGGACTCGACTGGATTTTGGGCGTCGCGCACTGGATTTCGGCGCAGGATGGCGCGCGCGGAATGATCGTCAGCCCGGGCCCATTGGTGCTGCCTCTTTTGGCCCTCGGGGCGCTAATTGTCATCCTCTGGCAGGGCCGCGTCCGCGCGTTGGGGGTGTTGCCTATACTTGCAACCGCTATCCTTTGGGCCGGGGCCGAGCGGCCGAGAGTCCTGATCGCGGATACCGGCGGATTGGTCGGCATTATGACGCCGCAGGGGCGAGCGCTCAGCGCGCCGCGCGGCGATAGTTTCATCGCACGCAACTGGCTGGAAAATGATGGCGATCCTGCGACGCAGGAGGAGGCGGCAGCGCGTTGGCCCGACCGGGCAATCGGACCGGGCGGTATCCACATCACGGCGCTACGCGGTAAACGCGCCGCTGCTACGCTGAGTGACTGTGCGGCGAATGAATGGGTGATCATGAATACCCCACCGCCGGAGGAACTGAACCGCGCTGCCGGATGCGAAGTTTTAGACCCCAACGCACTGCGCCGAACTGGGGCGATGGCGCTCGCCGCCAAGGGCGAGGAGTTGCGCATCAATACGGCACGAGGCCTAGCGGGGGCCAGGCTTTGGAATACGCGCCGCAAAACGCGCGGCGCGTCAGTAATTCAATAGGTTCGGATCAGTCCGACGAGGCGGCCCTGCACCTTGACCTTGTCATCAGGTAACACGCGCGTCTCATAAGCCGGGTTTGCGGCCTCAAGCGCAATTGCACCGCCGCGGCGGAAGAACCGTTTGAGCGTCGCCTCCTGATCCTCGACCAAAGCCACTACGATATCGCCGTTTTCGGCGGTGGACGTTTCGCGAATGACCACCACATCGCCATCATTGATACCGGCGTCGATCATCGAATCGCCCTTGACCTCGAGCGCGTAGTGCTCACCCGGCCCGGCAACCATCGCGCCTGGCACCGCCACGTTGTGGGATGCATGCTGAATCGCCTCGATCGGGACGCCTGCCGCGATGCGCCCCATGACCGGAATCTCACGCGCGTCGACGGTCGTGACGGCAATGGCATTGGCCGGGATCGAGTCGGGCATGTCGCCATCAATCACACGCGGCGCAAACCCGTGCGTTGCCATGCCGCCCAGAGATTCCGGCAGTTTGACGATCTCAAGCGCCCGGGCGCGGTGCGCTAAACGCCGGATAAAGCCACGTTCTTCCAAGGCAGTGATCAGGCGGTGAATGCCGGATTTGGATCGCAGATCCAGCGCATCCTTCATCTCGTCAAAGCTGGGCGGCACGCCATCGCGCTGCACCCGCTTGTTGATGTAATTCAGCAAATCGAGCTGCTTTTTAGTCAGCATTGTTTCCATCCCTCCGGCCTGAATATCTGTTTTTGTTCTATGCATGTTCTTGTTTTGTGTCAAGCCCCAGAGGGAATGGGCGTCATATGTGCATGACGCGCGCCGGGTCGCCGGCCTGTCTTGCTGGCTCATGCGCGGGGCGGATCAACAGCGCGTTTGCGCCCGCCAAGACGCCCAGAAGCGCACTGTCCTGCGACGTCGCGGGTGTAACGATCCCGTCTGATACGTGCGCGCGCATGTAATGCGCACGCGGGCCGTTTGCTGGCAGGTCGGTGCCAAGCGATGCGGTGAAATCAGGCGCCGGAGCAGCGCCCATACCCAACATTGCGCGCAGTATAGGTAAGATAAAGACATGACCGCAAACCATTGCAGATACAGGGTTTCCAGGAAGACCTACCATCACGGAAGGCCCCATTCGCCCGGCCATCAGCGGCTTGCCGGGGCGCATCGCAATCTTGTAGAACGCGCGCTGCAAACCGAGGCTGGCTGCCACCTCGCCCACGAGGTCATGATCGCCGACCGACGCGCCGCCAACTGTCAGGATCAGGTCGGTCCCTTGGGCCATGGCGAATGCCGTTTCGAGCGAAGTGGAGTTATCGCGCGCGATTGGCAAAAGGCGCGCAGTGGCGCCATGTGCCTCTACCAGCGCGGCAAGGCCAAAGGTGTTGGACGCGATGATCTGGTCCGGCGCAGGCGTCTCGCCTGGCATCACCAGCTCATCACCGGTGGCGATGATCGCAACGACCGGCTTACGTGTCACAGGCACGTCCGCGACGTTCATGGCCGCCAAAAGGGCAATGTCATGAGGGCTGATCCAGCGCGGCGACTGCATGGTGTGACCGGCTTTAAAATCAGCACCGGCAGGACGCACATGCGTGCCGGAATCGACCGTATCGCCGAGTGTGATCACAGATCCATTTCGGCTGATATCCTCTTGAATTATAACGCGATCAGCCCCCTCCGGCATGGGTGCTCCGGTGAAGATGCGCAGCGCTTGGCCGACCCCCAACTGGCCGTCCCAGCGGTGACCTGCTGCGGCTTCGCCGACCACTTCGAATTGCGCGCCGGGTGCAACTTCGCCCGCGCGCACCGCGTAGCCGTCCATGGCAGACGCTGCGAATGGCGGCTGGTCGCGTTCGGCGCGGACCGCCTGCGCCAGAATCCGACCTGAGGCGGCGCGCAACGGGATGGTCTCAGCGCTTAGCGGAGAGACCATTTCGAACAGTTGGGTCAAGGCGTCATCAACGGAAATCATGGATAAAATGCCTCGCTTACAGTGTCGATCTGTCTAATTCTAAAGCTGCCGCAAGCGTTCATGTCGACTCGTAACGGCCCGATTTTCCACCATCTTTTAGAACCACGCGCAATCCGCCGATCTGCATGGCGCGATCGACCGCCTTTGCCATGTCATAGACCGTCAGCGCGGCGATGCTGGCGGCGGTCAGCGCTTCCATTTCCACGCCTGTTTGGCCGGTGGTCTTGACGGTCGCCTCGATTTGCAGACCGGGTAAGTCCGGATCCAGTGTCAGTTCGACGCTCGCCTTGGCGATTGGCAGCGGGTGGCAGAGCGGGATTAGCTCGGACGTGCGCTTGGCCCCCATGATCCCAGCGAGGCGCGCGACTGCGATGACGTCACCCTTCTTGGCACGGCCTTCTGCAATAATATCAAAGGTTTCGCGCTTCATGCTAATGTGGCAGGCAGCGGTGGCGACACGCGCGGTTACAGCCTTGTCCGAGACATCGACCATGTGTGCATCGCCCTTGGCGTCGAAATGCGTGAGGCCGGTCATTACCTACCGCCTGCGGTCAGCGGATTGGACAGGAGCATGCGCGTGGCTGCGGCGACGTCATCCGCGCGCATCAGCGTTTCGCCGATGAGGAAGCAGCGCGCGCCATAGCGGGCGATGTCGGCCAGATCCTCGCGCGTCTCCAGCCCGCTTTCGCAGATGATAATGCGGTCTTCGGGGACGTAGCGAGCGAGGGTGCGGGACGTGTCGAGCGACGTCTCGAACGTGTTGAGATTGCGGTTGTTGATACCGATCAGCTTGGAGTCGAGCGCCTCGGCCCGTTTCAATTCATCTTCGTTATGCACTTCGATGATCGAATCCATGCCCCATTTCTCGGCGGCCTTTTCCAGCGCTGCTGCCTCGCCGTCGGTGAGGCTGGCCATGATGATCAGAATGCAATCGGCCCCAAGGCTGCGTGCCTCGGCGACCTGATAGGGATCATACATGAAATCCTTGCGCAGGACCGGCAGATCGCAGGCGGCGCGGGCCTGCGTCAGGAATTGCTTGGCGCCCTGAAAACTGGGCGTGTCGGTCAGCACGGAAAGGCACGTTGCACCGCCCTCGGCGTAGGCGATCGCCAGCGCCTCGGGGTCGAAATCCTCGCGGATGAGGCCCTTGGACGGGCTGGCCTTCTTGATCTCTGCGATCAGACCATAGCCACTGATAGAGGCCTGCAAGAGCGCGTTCTTGAAGGGGCGAACCTCAGGCGCGCCACGGGCGAGGTCGTCCATTTCCTCGGGTGACGTTTCGGCCTTGGCTGCGGCAATCTCTTCCAGTTTGTAGGCTTTGATCTTGTCGAGGATTGTGGGTGTAGTCATGTCGACTCCGATGTGATTTTTGCCAGCTTGGTCAGCCGCTTGAGGGCCGCGCCGCTGTCGATGCTGGTTGCCGCCATTGCGGCGCCCTCGGGTAGGTCGGCAGCATGGCCGGCCACCACCAGTGCGGCTGCGGAATTGAGCAGGACAGCATCGCGATACGCACCGGGCGCGCCGTCCAAAAGCGCGCGGAAGGCGTCTGCATTGTGCTGCGGTGTGCCGCCAAGAATCGCCTCGAACGGGTGCAGCGGCAGTCCGGCCTCCTCGGGGTGCAGCTCGAATTCGGTGATGGTGCCGTCCTCATTCAGCGCGGCGACCCATGAGAGGCCGCTGATGGCCAACTCATCCGTGCCGTCGCTGCCATGGACGAGCCAGGCGCGTTCTGAGCCCAGCTGCCCCAGCGTCTCGGCCATGGGGCGGATAAGGTCGCGGTTGAAGGCGCCGGTCAGCTGGCGTTTGACGTCCGCAGGATTTGTCAGCGGCCCTAGAATATTAAATATCGTGCGCGTACCCAGCTCGGCCCGAACCGGGCCAACATGCGCCATCGCCGGATGGTGCATGGGTGCCATCATGAATGCGATGCCAGCCTCTTCTAGAGCCTTTTCAACCACTTTCGGGCCGATCATAACGTTAACGCCCATCTGGCTCAGCGCATCTGCCGCGCCCGATTTTGAGCTGAGGTTGCGATTGCCATGCTTGGCCACGCACACGCCCGCGCCCGCCACGACAAAGGCGGTCGCGGTCGATATGTTCAGCGTACCCTTGCCGTCGCCGCCGGTCCCGACGATGTCCATTGCCCCCTCAGGCGCGCGCACCTTGAGGCATTTGGCGCGCATGACGGCGGCGGCGGCGGCGTATTCATCCACCGTCTCACCGCGTGTGCGCAGCGCCATGAGAAAGCCGCCGATCTGGCTGGGCGTTGCCTCGCCGTCAAAGAGTATGGCAAAGGCGGCCTCGGCCTCGCGGCGGGTCAGGGCGCGGGTCGCGGCGGCGTCTATCAGAGGTTTCAGCGCGTCGCTCATGCGGGGGCCTTCATCATGTTCAGAAAGTTCTTGAGCAGCGCATGACCATGCTGCGAGGCAATCGATTCTGGATGAAACTGCACGCCCTCAATGGGCAATTCACGGTGGCGCAGGCCCATGATCGTGCCGTCCTCCAGATGCGCGGTCACTTCTAGGCAGTCCGGCAGGCTGTCCCGCTCGACCACCAGCGAATGATAGCGTGTCGCCTCGAATGGCGAGGGCAGTCCGGCAAAGACGCCTTGGCCCTCATGATGCATCTGCCCCATCTTGCCGTGCACGATCTCGCTATGACGCACGACGCGCCCGCCAAACGCCTGCCCGATGGTCTGATGCCCGAGGCAAACGCCCAGAAGGGGAATTTTTGCCTTGGCCGCAGCCAGCGTCAGATCGAGGCAGATGCCCGCCTGATCGGGATCGCACGGGCCGGGAGACAGCAAAATGCCAGCGGGGTTCAGGGCTAGCGCGGCGTCCACGTCCAGCGCATCGTTGCGGTGCACGACCACTTCAGCGCCCAGCTCGCCGACATAATGCACCAGATTATAGGTGAAACTGTCGTAATTATCGATGAGTAGCAGCATGTTGGCAGGTCCGTGTTGGATTTGACCCATGCCATGCGATCCGCCCTTATTTGGGGTGGAGGCCGGGGGGCCGGTCGCGATATACTTGTTCAGGCTTGGCCTCTAGGGTCAAGGGGCCGAAGGCCGGAAACGCCGGTGCGACGGCAGGCGATTGCAGGAGAACGCGGTATGGCGAGCGGATTTTTGTCAGGGCTGGTGGCCGGTGCGGCCTTGTCCGGTGTGGCCCTTGCGGCAGTATCGGTGGCGAGCGGGCCGGGGCAAACGGGTGGGCCTGAAACGGCGGCTCTTGAAGTGCCAGCAGGCTCGTCATTTAACCAATCGCGTGATGATACCGCCGCGCGTCTGCCCGCGGCCGATGGTGCGCCCCAGATCGGCAGCGACGCCCCGCAGGTGGGCGCCGCCGCGCCCGACGATCTGAGCGCCGTCAATGCCGAGGATAACCAACCTACGTCCCGGCCCACACTGGGTGGCGTTGAGGCCGACCTAAGCGCGCCGCAGACCACCGACGAGGTCAGCGGAATGGCCAGGAGCGATGCGGGCAGCGCCGCCACCTCACAGGACACGGCGCCAACCCACAGTGATGTCGACAATGCCGCACAGGGCAATCAGACCATTTCGGCGGATCCCACGCAGCCCAGCCTGCCCGATGTCGAAAGCGGCGCGGGATTCTCTGACGGTGATACCCCTGAGCAGGGCGATGCGACTGCGCAGGCCGCGCCAGTGCCTGAATTGCCCAAGGACAACGAGGCCGAAACCGCAGATGCCGCGCCGGTCCCGCAGGACGGTCTGGCAGACGACAATGCGCCGCCCAGCACGATTGGCGATATGGCCGACAATGTCCAAACAGGGCGTCTGCCCTCGGTTGGGGCTCAGGAAACAGTCGAAATGGTAGACTCCCCCACCAAAAATCACCCTGCGATCAAGGTCAACGCTGTGCCCTTCGCCAACCCCGACGGCAAGCCGCTGATGGCGCTTGTGCTGATCGACGATGGCACCTCTCCGATCGGGTTGGAGGCGTTGGATGCGTTTCCCTATCCGCTGAGCTTTGCGATAGA
>RCMY010009308.1_pt1 | contig 14715 bp, 9 predicted proteins | sample 2041341 | NCBI WGS metagenome assembly RCMY01 (sample SAMN09708234, study PRJNA481090) | Marine sediment metagenome, whole genome shotgun sequencing project.
GCTGAGATTACGCCGTTATACGATCAATGGCGTGAAGATACTAGCGAGCTGACAAAACTAATAGAAGTCCGCCGCGGTTTTCATACCTTAAAAGGCTCAGGACGCATGGTTGGTGCTAACTATAGTGCTGAGCTGGCATGGTCAATTGAAAATCTAATTAATCAAATATTGGACCGTGTCATCTCTGTATCTTTGGACATAGAGCTGCTAATAAAGGATGTTTTAAGCGCTTATCCAGAGCTGATTGCTACCTTTACTGAAGATCGACACAATTATCCAGCTCATTCATTAATATGGGTCGCTTGCGCTAATGCATACAGCCGATATCAAGCTGAGGACTTTAGCTACTCTGAATGGCGTGATAAAGGCTTAATAATTCCACAAGTCGACAGTGATTACAGCAGTATTGCTACTGAAGATGATACTGATAGCAATGCCAATACTACGCTACAAACCATCCATTCTGTTAATGAAATTATGGCAGAAGCGACGGTAGTGGTAGTACCGCAAAGTGAAGAGGAGCAGGCATTTTACGAAATATTTAGTGAAGAGGCCTATAGCTTATTACAAGAAATCACTGATTTTGTCCAAACGCATCAGGATCAGGTTCAAGTTGAAGTCAGTGATCAAATTGTCCGCGCCTTTCACACTTTACGTGCCGCCTCCGGTTCCAGTGCTTTGGTAGCCATTAGTGAAGTTAGTGCTACTATTGAGCATAGTTTAGAGCAGCTGCAGCAGTGCGATATACCTATGACGCCCCAGCATTTGCAAGCCTTAACACAGTCGGTGACATTAATTGAAGGCTATTTAAGCAGCTATGACAAAAACGTACAACAAAGCATAGCTAATGAAGACCCGCAAAGCCATCAGGACTTAGTGTCATTGCAAGCTATATTAAATGAATCTGAAGAGTTGCCGATAGTAGTTGATAGTTTGTTAGAGGTAACACAGCTGTTAGATCTCGGTATTGATGCCTTGTTGGATGCTGAATGGCAGCTAAATGAGACGTTGAGCGCTCAGTCAGATAATGGGTCAAATAGCGAAATAAGTACTGAAGATCTACAGAAAATCCATACTTATATCCGCCAGATGCGTCAGCAGATCGCAAGACTTTCAGCAAAGACAGCAGAGTCACCAAAATTCATCACCCTACTTAATGTTTTAGATGGTGCCTATGAGTATCTCGACCGTAACCCAACGATAGCTACTGACCCTGATACACAGCAAGTATTATTAAGTGGTCATGCACAACTGGTCGGTTTATTTGATGCGCTAGCAGGCAGTATGTCTTTAAAAGTTGATTTGCAAGTAGTTGATGATCTCCATGCCATTATCAGTCTAGTCGATCAGTCTGTTAATGAGCCATCAGCGGTAACTTATAGTGTACAAAGTACACCAGCGCATAAATTACATAGTGAAGTTATCGATACAGATAGTGAATTGCTAGAGATATTCTTGCAAGAGGTGCAGGAAGTAGATAGTGCTATTGCTGAGACTTTTAATGACTGGCGTACTGATATTAACAATAAAGACATCCTCAAAAAGCTACAGCGTTATATGCACACTATTAAAGGTGGCGCGCAGATGGCTGGCATTCTTAGTATGGGTCAACTTACGCATGAGGTTACCAGTATTTATGAAAGTTTTGTAGAAGGTAGAATAAACCCCACCGAGCAGTGGGTTGACGTTATGCAAAAAGTGCAAGAGGTCTTATCGCTACAGATTAGCCATGTTATAAACCATAAACAGTCATTCTATGCAACTGAACTGATTGAGCAATGGCGAGAGTTCGAGCATAAGGGTAAATTACCAGCGCAAGTAAACCTTATATTGCCTGCACCGAAAGATCAGCTCGCTATTCAACCATTAGCGGTAATAGAGACAGACAGACAGGATGTAGATACTGATCATCAAGCTGTGAGTATGACTCAGCTGATTGCCGATTCGTGGTCGAACGGACAGCCTGATCCAGATATTTTAGAGGTTTATTTAGAAGAAGCTGAGGAGCTGATCAGTAGTAGTAATCACTATCTACAGCAGTTCTTGAGTGATGATAGTGACACTGAAGCACTACAATCATTACAGCGTGATTTGCATACCATAAAAGGGGGCGCACGTATGGTAGCGGCCAATGGTATCGCTGATTTGGCTCATGAGATGGAGACTGTGTACGAGGAGTTGGCCAATCATCGTTATCCAGCGACACAGATGGCATCAAAGCTACTTATCGCTTGTCATGATTGGATCATTGACGCTATTTTTGTTCTTAGACAACAAGTAAATCCACTTACACCTACAGTCTTGATTGCATCGCTAAAACAACTCAGTGCTAATCCTGATAGCCTGGACCAAATCCCTAATGAGTCATTGGATGCTCAGCGTAACGCTATCTTAACTGCCAAAACTAAGCGAAAACCCCGACAGTTAGACCATAGCATTAGTCAAATGCCATTGATGTCCGGTAGCTTTGCTGAACAAGTCGAAAGCGTTAGTAGTACTGAGATGATTCGCATCTCTGGTAGTTTGGTTGAGCATATGATCAATCTGTCTGGCGAGTCAGCGATTAACCGTGCCCGTATTGACATGGGCATGACCAGCCTGACTAACAGTATTGAGGAGATGGGTACGACGGTTCAGCGATTAGCTGATCAGCTACGTCGTATGGAGGTTGAGCTTGAAGTACAAATATTATCACAGATCGATGAAGATCTAATCGATACTGAGGACTTTGACCCTCTAGAGATGGATCAGTACTCATCTTTGAACCAATTGTCCAAGTCTTTGAGCGAGTCCGCTTCGGATTTAGTAGATATCAACAGCACTTTATTAGAGAAGACTCGAGACAGCGAAAGCTTATTATTACAGCTATCTCGCACGCAGACTGAACTGCAAGATGGGCTGATGAAATCGCGAATAGTACCTTTTACTCGTCTTACCCCTCGTCTTGAACGTATTGTGCGTCAAACCGCTAACGAGCTGAATAAATCCGTTGATTTAACCATTATCAATGCCGATGATGAAATGGATAGGAACATTCTTGAGCGGATAACCTCACCACTTGAACACATGCTTAGAAACGCCGTTGATCACGGTATTGAAGATACTCAAACTCGCTTAGAAGCAGGCAAAGACCGTAACGGTAATATTACTTTAGAAGTACTACGTGAGGGTAGTGAAGTAATTATTCGTTTGTCTGATGATGGTCGCGGTATTGACGTTGAGGCAGTACGTGAAAAAGCTATTGCTAAAGGGTTAATCGATAGTAATGATGATACGCTTAGTGACTTAGATGTGATGCAATACATCTTTAATGCCGGTCTTAGTACCACTGAAAAGCTGACCCAAATATCTGGTCGCGGTGTAGGTATGGACGTTGTCATTAGTGAGGTTCGACAATTAGGCGGGATAGTATCTGTATCATCCAAACCGGGGCAAGGATCGCAGTTCACCATGCGAGTACCTCTGTCTGTAGCGATCACTGATGCTTTAGTTGTGCGAGTAGCTGATAGTTATTACGCTATTCCGTTAGTGCAGATTGAGCGAGTAGTACGAATAAATCCTGAAAAAATCTACGACTATTATCAGTCAGGAGCGGCTACTCTAGATATAGAAGATAATGAGTATCGTGTCCGTTATTTAAACGAAATACTCTCAGGTAATAAGTTTAATGAGCTGATGGTCAATACCAATACCAGCCTACCTCTTATTATTATAAAGAGTCGTACTGGGCAGAACCTTGCACTGCAAGTAGATCAGATTGCAGGCTCGCGTATTGAAGTTGTCGTCAAACCGTTAGGTCGTCAATTATCACATATAGCCGGTATATCTGCTGCTACTATCATGGGTGATGGGTCGGTGATGTTTATACTAGATCTCATTGCGCTTATGAGGAATGCGCCATCACAAAAAGTGATAACACCAGCTAATGTTCATGAGCTCAACGCTGAGGTACAGCCTACCGTACTGGTCGTTGATGATTCAGTAACCGTACGCAAAGTCACTTCACGTTTCTTAGAACGTCAAGGTATCAAGGTGCTCATCGCTAAAGACGGTGTCGATGCTGTAGACATCCTACAAGAGACTATTCCAGACTTGATTTTGTTGGATATTGAGATGCCACGGATGGATGGGTTTGAGGTCGCAACCCAAATTCGACATAGCAAACGTCTAAAGCATATTCCTATCATTATGATCACCTCACGTACTGGCGAAAAACATCGTGAGCGGGCTTTTGCAATCGGCGTTGACGATTACATGGGTAAACCTTTCCAAGAAAAACAGCTGTTGAAAAAAATTCAATTGCTTTTAGGCAGTAAGGTAAGCTTGGATTATGAAGGGTAGATTTGCTTATAGCTGTCAAAATTTATAGACACCAAACTTGTACCCATCAAAACGTTTTAATTTATTGTGAGTAGCTTATGAGCCAGATTCTAAAACATTCGTTTGAAGCGGTTAGTCTATTAACGACTGATAATGGGATGTTAGAGGTCACTATGATTCCTGCTAAGAATCAGCCTGATTGGATTATTCCAAGTAGTCTGATTCTTAGTGTCGATGATCATCAAGAGCGGATTGGCACTTATTCATGGCAGCAGCAACAATTAGCAGTCTTTCATCTACAGCCTTATGAGCAAGTCTTTGATAAAATAATTGTTCTAGAAGGTAATACGGCTGAGCATCGGATCGCCCTACAGACTATAGGTGAATTGCGTCAAGTTCAGGTGCGTATCTCGGATGTTCGTGATATGGAGTTGCCTCAAAATTATCAGCAAATGACTACTACTGATGTCAACGCTGATACGAGCCCTGAGCATGTAAGAGAAAATGAGCTGATGACTTATTTATTCCAAACGGTAATGATTGATGACACGTCTTATCTAATACCTGATTTGGATAAAATCGCCCATCAATTAGTAAATTCAAAAGACTATCTTGGTTAATCTTTTCAGAAATTAAGAGCATTATAAAATTTTAGCGATATTAGGGCGTGTCATCACTTAAAACAATTAACATTTGATGTGCTAAAAATGGCTATATTCTCGCCACTCTTTGAAAATTTATAGATAATATGTTCATATTCTCTGCAAAATTTGCTTTGATTGACGAAAATCTATCTCATTTTTATCCTCATCCCCTAATTGATGACACGCCCTAGCTCGCCGAAAAAAGTTTCATAAAAACTCGTATTATAAGAAAATGTTTTGGAACATAATATGCAGTTGTCCAAAGCGGTATATTTAAAGAGATAAGCTATGAGTAATTCTAATGTTCAGCCAAATAAATGGCCGGTTAGTAGTCGAATATTTCATTGGATCAGTGCTCTATTGTTACTAGTCACTTGGCTGCTGATGGTACTATATCAGTACACCGATACGAAGCTATTTATAGGGCTACACAAGGCTTTTGGGATCAGCGTATTATGCTGGATGATAGCGCGGGTACTCAATCGTTTATTGACTAAGGCGCCGCCATCTGTGGCTATGCCCAAGTGGCAAATGCTGGTATCGAAGTTGAATCACTTCATCCTTTATGCGCTGTTGATTGCGATGCCAGTAGCTGGATTATTGATGTCGGTCTATGGTGGTCGTCCTGTTGATATCTTTGGGCTCTTTGAAATCCCCGTTTTTGTGACTCCTGATCGCAGCGCCGCACGTTTGTTCAATGATATCCATACTGATATCATCTGGCCGATGATCGTGGCCTTTACACTACTGCACATAGGAGCTGCGCTATATCATCAGTTCATATTAAAAGATAAGCTCATCAACCGGATGAAATAATAGCTTTGAAACTACAGTCATTGAAAAGTAACATCGATACATCACGTACTGCTGGTATTAATTTTTCTTGTTTGCTGCGCTTACGCTGACAGAGGCTGCAAAAAATTTATACCAGCAACACGGTAGCGCTTCTAAAGTATTTTGACTATAGCTATTAGCCAGCTATAAAATGCACAAATAAAAAAGCCCTAAATATAGAAATTAGGGCTTTTTTATTGATCGCTTTAACTTGATAGTCTTATACTCTAAAGATTACCTTCTACCTATTGTTTTTTGTGCTCAGGCAGACTGATATTCATCTCGAGTACATCCAGACTGTCCTCAGAGCGATGGTTAATATTGACATCGTCAATCTGTACGCCATTGACGTATTTGTTGACTACTTCTAGTATTTCACGTTTCATCTTTTCGATACGATCAGCCGTCAGACGATTGTTGAGACGGTTCTCACTAGCGACGATGACCTTTAGACGTTCAGTGGCCATATTGGCACTGCCGGAGCTACGGTCATCTGCACCAAACAGGCTACCCCAAAATCCTTTTTTCTTGCTCATTATTAACCCCCAAACCAGCGCTGTAATAGATTCTTTTTCTTAACATCAATATGACGTAGCGGACGCTCTTCTCCTAAGAAACGAGCGACAATATCGTCATAGCATTGCCCAGCTACTGAGTCAGCATAATGAATGACAGGCTCGCCATGGTTTGAGGCCTCAAGTACTGAGTGACTCTCAGGAACCACTCCTAATAAAGGTACTTTCAAGATGTCATTAGAGATAGTATCGATGCTCATCATCTCGTTCGCTGCAGCACGTTCAGCATTGTAGCGAGTGATAATTAGATGTTCACGGATAGAGCCTTGGTTCTCTTCGACCTTTTTAGTGCGGCTTTGTAGAATACCAATGATACGATCAGAGTCACGTACTGATGAGATCTCAGGGTTAGTGACGATGATGGCTTCATCGGCATGATACATAGCTAACTGTGCACCGCGCTCGATACCAGCTGGTGAATCACAAATAATATAATCGAATTGTTTTGATAGCTCAGCCATGACCTCTGAGACCCCTTCGTCAGTCAAGGCATCTTTGTCACGGGTTTGGCTAGCAGGTAGGATATATAGATTTTCCAGCTGCTTGTCTTTAACTAAAGCTTGCGATAAGCGAGCATTACCGCTTATGACATCAACAAAGTCATAAACAATGCGATTTTCACAACCCATAATCAAGTCTAGATTACGCAAGCCTACATCAAAATCGATAACCACTGTTTTATAGCCACGTAGTGCTAAACCAGCGGCAAAAGAAGCACTAGTGGTGGTTTTACCCACACCGCCCTTACCTGAAGTGATTACAACAATCTTCGCCACGATGGCACACTCCTATTAATCAATGGGATGTCTATTAAATAAGACAACATAATAATTTACTGAACAATTAAACGTAAAAATAGCTTTTTGTGAGGGTAGCCATCTATAAGATGGCCATTTATGATGACCATCTACAAAGGTAACTATCTACAAAGGTAACTATCCATAAAGGTGACTAAGAGTCAGTACAAATGTCGTCTGCGAGCATAAGACTAGCATAAATAAATAAAAATTTACAGCCAGTCGCTAGCAGAGGTAATAAACCTAATGAGGTCATTGACATAAAATAATTAGCCTATTGTACTACTTTTATAGGCACATCGGTTATCTGTATAAATAGTGGCTAAATTAAAAGTTAATGATAGCGCATTTTAGGCAAATAATCCGATCTCAGTGTTAAGTAAATCACTGAGAATTATTGTCGTGGTTATAGTTTTATACACATACGCTATAGGTTCTCAATGATGGTGAATACTAAGCCTTCACCTTCGACAAAACGCACTTGTACTGACTTGTCGATAACATGTTCTGGCAAGTTATCTCGCAGACAATAAGTGCCTGCTACAGAGACTAATGAGGGATTGAATATCTGACAAAATATACGTGCATCCTTATCACCTGTAGCGCCTGCTACTAAACGTCCTTGGGCGCGGCCATAGACATGCAGATTATTATCAGTGATGGCGGCCTCAGCGCCGCTATTAATACTATTAGTCATGATTAAGTCGCCACCGACATGGTTGAGACTCTGACCTGAGCGTAGCATTTGATCATAGATCAGACTGGTTATTTGCTCTGCACTTATTAAAGTCTCTGAGGTCATATTTGCAGTATCAATAGCGCTTTTATCTACACCTAACTGAGCATTGAGACTAGCATCAGTACTATCGGCAGTAGTCCCTCCATCACTAGATACAGGTTTTGTCACTTGCGTCTGTAGCGACGAGCTTTTGCTGGGCAGAATACGTTCGATACGTTTGCCGTCAGCAGGGAAGATTGCTAGACGTAAGCTACGAGCTTGCTCCTCTAACAGCCCTTTTACTACGCCGATAGGTTGTAGCCCCCAAGACCACAATAGCTCTACTAAAGCGGGCAAATCTTGTTCTACATCGCTATCAATAAGAACAGGGATGTTGCTAGTTTTATTGCTAAGCATAGCATTCAGTTGCCCGTCGATAACACTAAAGTCGTTAGTGGTTATTTGCATACGAGAAAAGGTCAGCATTTTGCCATAAAATGTCACAGCAGGGGCAGCTTGATCAGCGGTATCCAAAATGGTCATAAAGTCAGTCCTCAAAAATATTGGTAGCGCTATAATAAAAAAGCAATTTGCTCAAGTTATCACGGCTATATTATACCGAGTGTTTCGTATAGTTGTTTTTGATTATAGGGTAAGTTCATACGACCTAGAATTTCAGCATATCGTGATGCTTCCATTGCTGTACTTTTATTTGTGCTTCAAACTCTGTCAGACTATCAGTAATGATACTGGCTATCAAAGTATCGAGTGCCGAATTGTCAGTATCAATATGAGCAATGCTATGCGCAACAGCGACTATCACATTATCAACGAGCTCAGGCTCCAGTAGGCGCTCATTTAGGGAGTAGACCACGTTTTCACCAATGCTATGACCGATATTTTGTAATTGCGATTCAATCAAGCTACCAGCGATAGGAATCAGCCGCAGCAAGCGATGCAGCTCAGGAGTATTAGCAATTCCCTCTTCGATCGCTTTGCCCATTTCACGGGCAATCATAGTACCGCCCTTTGATTTGCCTGACAGCTTTTGTAATTGTGGTGCTAACTCAGTACGTAGCAGCGATAACAGTACCGCTTCCATATCAGCACGGTTGCGATCAACTAAGGTTTCTATTAGTGACTTTTGCATAGCGGAGTCGGTAAGCTGCTGTCGATAGTTATAGATAGCAGTCAAGATAACGCGATCAGATAACTCTTCTAATAATAAATTAATATAAAATTTTATACGCTTAATCCATGGCTGCGGCAGCACTTGAAAGCCAAGTTGGTGTAGACGACGCCCGATAACCACTGCGCGAAATAAGCGTAGCGCTCGCAGTTGCGGGAAACAGCCAAGCACTTCATACCAATGAATAAACGGAAAGAAAAACCAACGATAATAGACTTGCTGCTTAATTGCAATAGCCCAACGTGCTAGCAGCTCAAAAATTAGAAATATAGTAAAAAAACCACCAGCAGTGCGCAGGGGTATATGTAAGATATTTTGATACCAACTAAGTGCATCGCTAAGTGCCAGCCACCTAGAGACTTCAGTGCTAAAATTGCTCATCAAAATAGCATCTAAGCTAATCAGTAACAGGTCTATACTGATAGCGACAAGCATTGCAATATCATAAGCCAGCTTAAGACGACTTGGCTTTGAGCGTTTAGGGTTTTTGCTGGGTTCAATAGAATCATTGACCAAAGGGTTGGATGACTGATTAGGTAGAGGGTTTTGATGAATAGAGGAGGCGGGCACAGTCATACCTTAAGTTAAGTAAATCGTATTATTGAAGTGGTATTACTGCACATCACTGCAATAGTAACGTTACAAAACAAGATATGCCAGTCCTTACCGATTAAATAGTTGTTGAAGCGTAGATAGTAACCTAAATCTGACTGTTAAACCGGCTAAGCTTTAGGTTTTTCAGAAAACTGAGCAAGGATATCAGCGATAAGCTTATCTTTTTGCTGCCAAGCATTATCTAGCCAATCAAACAGCTGTGCTTTGATAGCTTCATCATTCTCATAATTGCCTGCTTCAACGCTCGCAAATAGCTCTTTTGGCATCTCAATATGACGAACATCAACCGCTAAATGTTTGATATTACCTTTCCACAGATCGCTATAGGTTGGCACCCCGTCAGGATAAACGATGGTCATATCTAAGATACCATCTATATCCGCACCTAGGGCGTTAATAGCTAGTGCTAAGCCACCTGCACGTGGTTTTAGTAAATACTTATAAGGCGACTGCTGCTTGTCTTTTTTAGTTGGGGTAAAGCGAGTACCTTCTAGATAATTGAGCAAAGTGAAGGGTTTGTTCTTTAATAAGGCACAAGCGCGTTTTGCCTCTTCGATGTCCTTGCCTTTTAGAGCTGGGTTTTTGGCAACGGCCTCTTTGGAGTGGCGGCGCATCATCGGAAAGTCTAAAAAGTAAAACGCTTGTCCAACGACCGGAATATAAATCAGCTCAAACTTAGTAAAAAACCGAGTCAAGGGTAAGCGGTTTGCGCTAATGTACTGCACAATACTGGTATCTACCCAAGACTGATGATTGCTGATTAACAGATACTTGCCATTAGGGTGGACATCATCGGGCAAATTGATACGCCAGTCTTTATCCAGCAACATATTGTCTATCATAGCGTTGTTGCTACCGATCCAACGGTTAGTAATTTTGATAACTTGATCATCCGCCGTCTGCGAACCGGTGATAACTTTGGTCGCACCCATCACCCATAAAGGAACACTCGCTCTAAAACTACTGGCAGTGATAACCCCTACAGCAGTGGCTAATGATACCGCTTTGCCAAGCTTGGGCGTGCGTTTGTGTAACTTTTGAACAGTAGAGGCTAAGCTCATATAAAATCCTTTTTTCACGATAGCAGTCTGTCTAGGTTCTCTTTGACCTAGAGATCATTTTATTCTAGCCAATATATTTAGGGCTTATAAACTGTTAGATTATTTAGTTTAACCAAACGAATCATTTAAGTAAGCCGTCAATAGCAATAACCTTAGAAAAATAATAACTGTTTAGAATTAAAATTTAGTTAGCTAATTTTAGCAGAAATAAATATCGGTATATGTCTATAAATATGACTTATGGTAGCAAATATTGAGTATTGTGGTTTATGATAATTGTCATATAGGATAGATACCTGTAGCTTGTTTTGATAAACCCTATTAAAATAACGATGACCCCTACTTTGTCTGTAGGTGTTCATGCATTTTACCTACAGAGGTATGACAAATTATTACACACAGATAGATTGAGCTTGCCATAATAATGGCGGATATGAAAAATTTTTATAAGCGATAATAAATAGTATTACGTAAATAAAATAATGCTAAGTAAAATTTATAAAGTTAACTTTGAAATTAAGAGGAAAAATTATGCGTAACCAACTTATGATTGTAGCAGTAGCATCAGGTCTAGCCCTTAGTGGTTGTACTACTGATCCTAACACTGGGCAACAGCGTTTGAACAAAACAGCTCTTGGTACTCTAGCTGGTGCGGCAGGTGGTGCAGTTATCTCTAAAGCAACTGGTGGTGACAAAACTGGCCGTGATGCAGCAATCGGTGCCGCATTAGGGGCAGGTGTTGGACTTTACATGGAACGTCAAGCCAAGCAGCTTGAGCAGCAAATGGCTGGTACAGGTGTGACAGTTACTCCAAATGCTAATGGTAACATTGACTTGGTTATGCCGGGCAACATTACTTTCTCATTCGATGATGCTACTTTGAACTCATCATTCAAGCCAACGCTTAACAAGCTGGCTACTACAATGAAAGAGTATAACCAAAACACTATTACTATCGCTGGTCACACTGATAGTAAAGGCGCAGCTTCTTATAACCAAGGCTTATCACGTGACCGTGCTTATGCAGTTGCAAACTACTTAACCGCTAGTGGTATTCCATCTAACCGTATCAATGTAGTGGCCTATGGCGAATCACGTCCAATTGCTGATAACGGCACTGACTATGGTCGTCAACAGAACCGCCGTGTTGAATTAACTATTAACTCACCACAAAGCGTGCGTTAATTTAGAATAGTCTTATAAAGTAGTAATAATCAAAAATTGGTCAGCATAGCGCTGGCCTTTTTTTGTTTGGTTTTTTAGAGTTTTGCCGACAACTAGAGTCAAAATACTTCAGAAGTGCTACAGTGTTGCTGGTATAAATTTTTTGCAGCCTCTGTCAGCGTAGACACAGCAAGCAAGAAAAATTAATACCAGCAGTACGTGATGTTCGATATTACTTTTCAATGACTGTAGAGTCTACATCTCAATTATTAATATATAGTTGATAATAGTTATCAATATCATTATAATTTGCACTATTGCGATTATCAGCCTAGCGCTAAATTATTTTCTAAAATTCTTCAAGGATATCTATGACTACCACTACTGTGCCTAACCGCAAGATTTTGCCGACAACTTTGGCTGTGGCGCTTGCTGGTATTTTGATGTTATCAGGCTGTAGTCAGCAAGCTGATGATACGGTCTCTGCTGATAATCAAACTGAGGCGCAAATACAGACAACAACCTTGTCTAATGCCGAGCAGGCCAATATTGATAGATTGTTACTCAGCTATTCTGATATGGCACATGCTGCTTATAAAGACTCGCTCGATACCGCCAAAGTGCTGCAAACTGCAATAAATACTTATGTAGATACACCTACTGAAGCCAACCTTGAGGCGGCAAAAGCGGCTTATAAAGCGGCACGCTTGCCATATTCACAGACAGAGGTTTTCCGTTTTGATGAAGGCTTTGTCACGGCTAACGATCAGCGTGAATTAGGCAGTATCGATGGTTGGGAGGGTCAAGTGAATGCATGGCCACTCGATGAGGCGCTAATCGATTATGTTAGCGATAGCTATGAGGGTGAATACAATAGTAAAGATAATATTATCAATAGTGACAGTATTAGTGTCGGTAGTCTCAAGCAAGATACGAGTACTATCACTCCTAAATTACTATCTCAGATGAGTGAGATTGGCGGTAGCGAGGCCAACGTTACCACTGGTTATCATGCCATTGAGTTTTTATTATGGGGTCAGGATATTAATGGTGTTGGCGAAGGTGCTGGCATGCGTCCATTTAGCGATTACATCACGACTGACGGGCAATGTACTAGTGGTGAGACAACTAATACAGACACTACTGTTTGCGAGCGTCGTGGTCAATATCTACAAGCCGCTACTCAACTGTTAGTAGATGACTTGACAGCAATGGAAGCTCAGTGGCAGCCTGAAAGCAAAGATACCTTACGTAGCGATATGATAGCGCGTAAAAACGGCAATGCCATACGTCAGATTATGTATCAAATGGGCAGTTTGGCATTGGGCGAGCTGGCCTCTCAACGTATGCAGGTTGCTTTTGTTACGGGATCGACTGAAGATGAACACGATTGCTTTAGTGATTTGACCCATCTGAGCTATGCTAATAATGCTCGGGGTATTCAAAATATCTTTAATGGTAGCTATAAAACGGTCGCCGGCAAGTCAATTGGGGGCTATGGCATTAAGCAATACCTTATAGATACTGAGCACAAAGATGCCGCTGACAAGCTCGCTGCTGATTTTCAACAAGTAGAAGCCGCCTTTAATATAATCGTTGAAAAAGCTGAGAAAGACGGTATTAAAGTTGATCAAATGATCGCTACGGTAGGTCAAGCGAGCAAAAATAATATCTCAAGCGAGGAGCAGAATAAGCGTCGTGGCTGGATTGAGAATGGCATTAATAGCTTACAACAACTGACTGATGGTATCGAAAATGCGGCTAGCGCTATCGGTATCGATAACTTAGATGCTGATACAGGCTCATAATTTTGATCATTTTATAAAGAAAGCGAAGGTTCTAGAGGGAGTGAAAGCTGAAATTTTAGTTTTTATTCTCTTATCTATTCAAATGACCCTATTTGGCCGTTACTCTATGTCAAAAACTCCTTTAGCGATAAGTAATATTCCAACTAAACTTTCATTAACTTTGCTATGTCTGCTAAGTATAAGCGCTTGTCAGCCAGCTGATAGTGTCTCTGATCAAGAGGCAAAATCCAGCGCTGATCAAGCAGTATCTGCCGAGCGCACGCAAACTATCGAAGCGCTTGCTGGTGTACCTATGCAGCAACTGGCTACTTTTGATCCGCAAGAGATCAAGCAAGGAGGCAGTACTGGGGTTACTATTACCAGCTCTGAGAGTTATTCTAAGCCCTCATCAAACCTAACGGCTTCACGCAAAGGCAACTTCTTTATTGGTAATGCCTTCTTTAAACAGCCGTGGGTGATAGCCCCTGCTAGTACTGATAGTCGTGATGGTCTTGGCGCATTATTTAATGTCGCAGCTTGCCAGTCTTGCCATATAAAAGATGGGCGTGGCCATGCGCCAATGACCAAGGACGATGATGCCGATAGCTTACTGATTCGTTTGGCTATGCCAGCAACTACTGATGAGCAACGTCAGCAGCTGCAAGATTCAATGATCGAAAAAGTTGCGCATCCTATGTACGGCGGACAGCTGCAAGACCGTGGTATCCAAGGAGTCCCTGCTGAAGCTCGTATTGCTGTGCAGTGGACTTCTAGGCCCGTCACCTTTGCTGATGGTTATATTGAAACCTTACGAGCCCCAACCTTTAAGTTGACTAATCCTGGCTATGGTGATTTTGATGATGAGCTGATGGTATCACCACGTATTGCCTTACCGATGATCGGTCTTGGTCTATTAGATCAGATCCCTGATGCTGATATCAAACAACAAGCGGTCAGTGCCGATAAAAGTACTAACAACATAAGTGGTAAATTCAACTGGGTGATGGATCC
>RCMY010003152.1_pt1 | contig 14712 bp, 10 predicted proteins | sample 2041341 | NCBI WGS metagenome assembly RCMY01 (sample SAMN09708234, study PRJNA481090) | Marine sediment metagenome, whole genome shotgun sequencing project.
TAACGATAGGTTTCGAAGGGGATCACCCAAGGTATGTTGCCCCCCTTTTTTGAAGATGACCGCACCGGGCAGAAAAGCTTGTAAATGCAGCGCCTTTACGTCCAGATACTTTCTTGCCAAAGGATATGCGTCCAAAAGTACCTGAAACCCATGATCCATCGTATATCCATCAATATAATCCGTCTTCACTCGTCCGCCTGCCTTATCTGTTTGCTCATAAATAGTGACCGAGTAGCCCTGTTCTTCTAATACTAAAGCCGCTATAAGTCCACTTATACCGGCTCCAACTATATTGACCTGTACTTTGCTTTTTTCCATATTCAGAATATACGTTACTTGTGGATTAAAGGCGATCTTCCGTGTGAAAAAACCTATTTTTACCGTCTATCCATGCTATTATCTATGAGTTTACTAACGGGATTAACACTTTTATCGTCAGTCTCATTTCTATTTTTCGGAGCCGCTTGTCTTTACGATGCTCAAATGAAAAACGAATTTATCCGATACAAACTGGCGGATAAAAGGAGGTTGACCGGATTTCTTCAAATTTTTGGAGGGATAGGATTATTGGTTGGATGGTTATTCTCTCCACAATTAGCACTAATCGCATGCCTAGGTCTAGCCCTCTTAATGATTTTAGGTTTCGGGGTTCGTATTAGGATTAAGGATACGTTGCTACAATCGCTGCCTTCTTTGGGCTATGCCCTACTTAATATATTCTTGGCTTTTAGATACTTCCTCATACTCTAATTAGGACAGGTAAATCAGAATCAAACATAGTATCAAAAAAAGTAGGGCCGGAAAAGATTTCATCAAAGGGTCTTTAATTTTCAGGTGCATGATTATGGAGCCTAGCAGCAATACCGCCAATCCAATTGCTGCCGGTTGAACAAGGAAGGGATAAAAGATGCCTGCCAGTAAAACTAGGGCCAAGCCTACTTTTAAAAACCCTACAACATAGCACATCCAAATGGGAAGCCCGTAGACTTGAAACTCTTCGACTATTGTGGTGGCGTTTCCTCCCCTCCAGCGCGTAGGTTTTTTGTTCTGGATTAGCCAAACGTTCAATAAACTTAATCCGACAATCAGTTGAAGTGCAATTTTAAGATATTCCATAAAATTTTTTTTTAAAGTTAAGAGTTATCTAATTAATAGCATCGTTTTAATGGGAGAAATTTTGATGGTAACCCCTTTCTTCGTTTCTTATATTTGCGCCCATGATTTCAATGAAACATTGTCATTTTAAACTCTACAAACCTTTTGGAATGCTGAGCCAGCTTGATTCGAACGACGCGAGACAGAGACGTAAAAAGCGATTTTTGACCGAGCTCTGCGTTTTTCCGGATGGGAGTATGCCCATAGGACGTTTGGACGAGAAATCGGAAGGGCTACTTTTAATGACCACGGATGGAAAAGTCAGCTATGCTATCAATCGCTCCGGAGTCGAAAAGGAATACTACGCGCAACTGGATGGCGAAATTTCGGATGAGGCCATCGCAGTATTATCCGATGGTGTTGAAATAGGGCTTGAGGGAAATAAATATGTGACGAAGCCATGTGTAGCGAAAAGATTGGTCAATAACCCCATTCTTCCCGAACCGGACCCATCACTTCGTTTGGGTCGCCATAGACCTAATAGTTGGATTACAATAAGCCTTACGGAAGGCAAATTCCGACAGGTACGCAAGATGACTGCGGCAGTAGGTTTTCCAACTTTGCGGTTGGTCAGGGTACGGGTGGGAACGATTAGGCTGGATAATTTGAACCCAGGTGAGGTTAAAACGGTAACGCATAGACAAATCGATACCTCATTGACATCATAGCGTAACCCGACTTATTTAAGACGGTTTAGCATTAGGTCGATGCTCCGAAGTTCTTGGTTTTATGCAAAAACAGTAGGTTTCCGAATGGAATACCTACTTTTCGTTGGAAGCCCTAAATTCAGAAATCGGTGTAAGTACCAATTTTCGGAATTCTACTTCAGAACCTTCAGCCTGCACCGCAATATGGCCCCTATTGGTGGTCGCGTTATAGCCATGGTTTACGAAATCGCCGTTCACCCAGACCTTTATTTCGTTATTAAGGCATTCAATGACCATTCGGTTCCACTCCCCTACCGGATTTTCAGAACCATCGGTAAGGTTTAAGATACGCCTTTTCTTGCCTTCTGTAATGCCCCATTCGTCTTTCGGGCCCCGACGTTCCAACATGTTGTCCACCGTAATATCCTCAACAATACACCAAAAATCCCCAGCATTTTCGTGCATCATCTGTACTTCAATGGATTTTGGGAACATCTTGTACAACGATCTGGGAGTAGAGGCAAATACCAAAACACCGCAATTACCGGGCTCTGAAGCGAAACGATATTCCACCTCTAGACGGAAGTCCCCATACTCGGTATCCGTGATAAGATGGCCTTGTGGAGTGCCTAAACTGACCAACAGTCCATCACGAACGATAAAGGGATTTATGGTATTTGGAATACTATCCATTTCAGGCACATCAACATGCCATCCTTTCAAATCTTTTCCATTAAAAAGGCTAAAGGTAGATTGTGCGGAGGATAAGAACGATGTGATACACACAATAAAAAAAAGGTAGTATTTTTCCATCGCTTCGGATGCTAAATTATATTCTTTTCACTCGAACAGCATTCATTCCTTTCATACCTTTTTCGAGCTCAAAAGACACGGCGTTGCCTTCGTCGATTTCGTCAATGAGACCACTTACGTGTACAAAATATTTCTCGTTGTTTTCAGAATCGATGATAAAACCGAAGCCTTTATTAAAGTCGTAAAAAGAAACTTTACCGTTTCTAACCGGATCGAACTTTTCTTCGTCGCCTTCTTCCTTTTTCGGTATTCCCAACACGATATCGTCCGCATCTACTTTTACCTTTAAAGAGGGGTCCGGCGGGGTGTCAACAAGGTTGCCCATGTGGTCTACGTAAGCAAAAGGAATACCTGCTCCGTCATCTTTTTCAGCTTTTCGGGCCTCTTTTTTCTTCTTTTTATCTTCCCGCTTTTTCAAGCGTTTTTTTTCTTTTTCAGTCTTACTATACGTCTGCTGCGATTTAGCCATTCTTTATTTTATCCTTTTAAAATTATAGGAGGATAAGGTATGTAATTTATTTGATTTCCCCTACAATAATCGACCTTTAAGTCGTTTTTCTATTTTTCGCTTGATGGCAGTCAGGCGTTTCATAACGTCCATCAGCTGTTTATCCTTTGTTTTCTTATACTCCTCATTAATCGATAAAACCAATTCCTTGGCTTCTCTTGCGGCATTTACACGGTCACTCGTTGTCAATCCGGACCATTTTCTGTTTTCAAAATTGGAAGCTCTCTCTAATAATTCCATAATACGTATAAAATTTATGTTTAAAAGGTAAGTAGTCTTGTCAGACTGTGATTGAACTCATTATAAATAATAATAATAATACAAAATCTGGAGATAAAAAATATTGTTTACTGTTTTTAACATTAGTTTAAACAAAAAACCCTCATCCAATCCGGATAAGGGTTCTTTTTATAATTAGGATAGGAAGCTATTCCTGTAAAGAAATATTCTCTTTACTACCATCAGGGTAGACCAATTCGGCTACTGCATCGCAACTGCCGTCACCAAAATCGACGGATACTTCGAGGCCGTTTTTAGCTAGTTTCATGAGCCCTTTTCCAACGTAGTCGCAGCCAAAATTCGCTTCCAGAAGCTTGGGAACGCTAACTGAATATGTATTGCCGTCGACCTTTACGGTCCAATTGCCATCTAGGGTAAGCATTCCATCGCCGAATTCCTCACCGAAAACAATGGCAAAGGTCTTGCTTCCCTTTTCGGAGATGACCTCATCGTCGGCCATGGTAATAGTCATATCACTGACGACATCGAAAACAATTGAATTTTCCTGTGCTAAATTGAACGCGAAACTACGGGTACCGTCAATACCGATTTTGCCGACCATTAAATTGTCGAAGTTTGCGGTATAGGCATACGATTCCCCTTCTTTTCCATATACAACAGACAAGGAACCGTTTAAGACCTCGCCGTTTTCTTCGACGCTGCAGTTATCAAATGAGACGGAAAAACCGGTATCCGAATACACCGCTTGATAACAAACATTGTCTTTTGCACTGTTCCCGGATTCCCCTTGATTGAACAGATCACGTACGATATTATCGGCGGCACTGGAAACGTCATCGATTTCCAAAACCGTCTTCACTTCGGCTTGTGATAGCTCGGTCTCTTGTTGAACAGGGTCTTTATCGTCTTTACTACAACTAAAAACGACAAGCGCCATACTGCTCAACAGTACTAAGTGTCCGATTTTTCTATTAACTTTTTTCATATGTAAAACATTTGGGTTTAGGACATATAAACGTAATTGCTAAGGCTTTAGTGTTCAAAATCCGTTTATTCGACAAACGGTAAGCCTATCATTTACTTAAAATTCCCATCCATTTAAAAAAGCAAATATACTTTTTAAGAATTTGCTTCGTTGTAGAATCGTATACGATATAATATATTTACAATATGTCAACAAAGACTAACGTAAGGGACAAGGTTCGGGAACATCTTTTGGAACAAATGCAAGAGGGCAATTTAGAGGCGGGGCAAAGCATAAGCTTGGCAGCCCTAGCCAGAAAACTCAAGGTCAGTGTCACCCCTGTCAGGGAAGCGCTTACCCAGTTACAGCAATCACAGATAGTACAGGCCGTACCGAATCGCGGCTTCAGTATCGCCAAGGTCAACCCTGAAGAGGCCAAAAACCTCTATGAGCTCGTGGCTCATTTGGAGTTGCTGGCTTTGGAGCAATCTACTTTCGACCTCGCCGCTATTGACAGGTTAAAAAATCAACGCGACGTGGTGGCCAAGGCAGAGGATGCGCTGGAGCGGGTCAATGCCTATATGGAATTCCATCGTTTACTGACCAAGAACTACAATAACTCAGTGGTGCAACAAATTTTAACGGATCTCAAGACCCGTGTCTTCTTCTATGAAAGGGCGTTTATGGCCAATGACTCCTTCCACTACAACTCAAACGCCCAGCACGACGCCATTATATCGGCGATTGAAGAGGATAATATTCCTTCAGCGTCCCTGTTTTTAAAAATGAACTGGATGCTCATCCAGAGCTATATCGAGAAACAGCTGGTTGTGCTGTAATAACGGAAACGGGTCATACCGATGGTAGTCGAAATTTTAAATTGCTTTGTTTCTAACACTATCCAATACGATTGGGACGGCCTCCCTTTTATTTTTTCTTAGAAATAGAAGCTATAAACTGCCGTATGGGCAAGGGAAGGTTCTGTTCATCATAACGGGCCTCGTGCTCCACCTTGCCATCGATCAGCTTTAAATGATATTGCAAACCATCCCTTAAAGCCGTGTTTTCCGGTGCCGGTTCACTGTCAAAGGCCTCGAACAGGTCTTCTTTTGTTTTATCCTGTAAATGGATATCCCCTTTATATTCCTTGGGAATTCCAGTAAATCCGCCTTCTATTAAAATTTCGTATTTCATCTTTCTGTTTTCGTGTTTTCTGCATTCTAATATCCTGACCAAATTTTCCAACTTCCGCTTCGAATTTCCCCTTTCGTATTTCCTACTTCTAGTTTTCCACTTCGTATTTCCTATTTTATCACGCCACGATCGGGGCAAGACCGACCTGCGAAAAACTGTTGGCAATGGCATCTACCGCGGTATCGGATACTTTATTCTCTTGTATCAACCTTTGTGCGGCTGCAATGGTAGTTTCCAACATATCGTTAAAGTCTGCCGTACGCCATAGCGTTTTTAGGGTTTCGAACCAGATCAGCGCACATTCATCGATCCCGATTTCCAGACAGCTGAGATAAAATGCTTTATTGGGGATACCCGAATTGATATGAACACCCTGATTGTCAGACGTACCGGAATAATAATTGTCCATATGATCCGGCTGGGTATCAAAATCGTTGGCCGTACCGGGCGCCTTCATCGACCGGAGAGCCACCCCGGGAAATTCTTCGGTGACAATGGTATCCCCAATCAGCCAGTCCGCTTCCGAGATATCCTGTTTTAGATATTTTTGCTTGATTATCGTGCCGAAGACATCGGAAAAATGTTCGTTCAAGGCCCCAGGTTGGCTTTGATATTCCAAATTGGACAAAAACTGGGTTACCCCATGCGCCAGTTCATGGGCTACCACATCGATGGCACTGGCGAAATCGGTAAATTCCTTCCCATCACCGTCGCCATAGGTCATCTCGTCACCATCCCAAAAGGCATTGTTATATGCTTCGCCGTAGTGGATGTTCGAGATAACGTCGAGACCGTCGCCGTCAATGGAATCCAATCCAAAACTATCCCTGAAATAGTCCCGTACAAAACCGGAAGTTTCATAGGCCTTGTTCGCCGTTTCATCTTGCGTAGGGGGATCACCCTCTTTACGGACCAAGGCTACCCTTTGTTCGTTTTTGTATTGGGAATCGTAGATATAACGCTCGCCATTGCCATCCTCAAAGTCCCTGACCAACAGATTGTTAAGGACAGTGCGCCGTCTTTCCATAATACGTTTTGAATCGTTGAGCGCTTTCTTACAGCTAATATTCCCGCGTTTGGCGAGTCCCTCCAAAATATGCGGTGGCACGATGAAGCATTGATGTTTGTTACACATGGGAAATGGGTTAAAAGGGTTAAACGTTGGAGATTGCATTCAATCTTATTTAAAACTACGGTACTTTGATGACGATTGCCAATTAATTCGCGTTAAGGCTTTGCTAAAAAGCGGATGCTTAGTTACCGATTCTAATGATTGGAATCAGGTCAGTAATCATTGGGTTCTTGAGTTTTATTTGAATATTTAGCATAGAAAAAGGCTCCCATTTCAGGAGCCTTTTTGGACGTGATCGCATTTCAAGCACTTCAACGCTTAATAATCATCTGTTTGTGATATTCATTGCCGTCCATATCTTCGGTGCTGATAAAATACAGCCCTTCGGATAGCCGCGTTACATCGACTTCATATTGATCCCGGAATTTTACGAGTTTCGCGTCCAATGCGTTCATTAACCTGCCTTGCATATTGTATACGTAGATACTTTTCAGCTCGACGGATTTTATGAATTTGAGCGTAACCCTTACCGAAGCGGGATTGGGGAATATCCTAAAAGCGTCATCGGTTTCCAAGGCTTTATTTACGGTCATCGTAACCGTGTCCTTGGCTATTTCACCATTTTCGTCCGTTACCGTCAGCGTCGCCGTAAACGTGCCCGCCTCGGTATACGAGTGCTTTACCCTTACACCGGATGCATCGGGACTTCCATCGCCAAAATTCCAGCTGTAGCTCGCAATGCCCTGATCATCTGTAGACCCGCTACCATCGAAATTGACAGCTAGGGGTGCATAGCTCTCTTTGACATCGCTAACGGCCATCGCTTGTGGCGCCGCATTGAAAATGATTTCCGTAAACACTACTTCTAAAGTATGATTTTCGGTAACATCTTCGAAGGTGTAGCTATCCACGATTTCAATGGATGCACCATCGACCAAAATTTCTGTAACTTCATAGCCTTCATCGGCTAGGATGGTAAAGGTCTGGGCCTCGTTTATCAACACATCGACACTTCCTGTAGGTGACAGTTCGCCACCCGTATTCGCACTTGCAATTATCGAATATTTCGTCCTTTTCGAGGTCCCCGAGAATACGGCCTCGATGGTGTGTGCCTGGGTGACGTCTTCGAGCGTATATTCCGGACCATTCTGTACGATGTTGCCATCGATCACAAAGTATTCGAAAGAATATCCTGCGTCAGGCGTCGCGGTAAAATCCAGAGAACTGCCTTCAAGGACATTGACGCTGCCTTCAGGGGAAATGGTTCCGCCATTACCTGCACTTGCGGTTATCTCGTAACCGGGAACTTTCTCGAAAATAGCCTGTATGCTATGTGCCATATCCACTAAGATAAAGTCATAGAAATCGGTATTGCCCTGGGATATTCCATCAACCACAACGTCAAGGATACGATAGCCACTCTCGGCCAATAGGGTGTATTGTAAGAAATCACCCTCCGCTATGAGACTGGTACCCTCGGGATCGATGCTTCCACCGATTGTCGACGACGCCTCTATGGCATGGGTAATAGCCTCAAAGGATATGCTTATCGTATGCGCTTCGCTGACGTTCTCAAAAACATAAGTTTCCGTAATATTCTGCGAAATACCATCGACCTGTATATCGGCTATCAGATATCCGGCATCGGGATTGATGGTGAAAATTTGCGCGTCACCTTCTATAACCTCTATCTGGCCTTCGGGAGAAATCCTTCCGTTCGCACCGGTCGAAGCAAAAATGGGATGCACGGGCTTCGGATCTACGACAATCTCAATCGTTTTGCTGTCGGTCTGACCATCAGCATCGGTCACGGTCAATTTCACATGGAACGTTCCGGCCTCGATAAAGGTAAACGATGGGTCCGCTTCATTTGAGGTAGATACCAGCGCATCGTTGAATTCCCACAGATAGTCCGTGATGCCGTTATCGTCCGCAGAACCACTTCCCGTAAAGGAAACTTTCAAAGGAACTTCTCCTTTTAGCGGAGTTGCACTAGCATAAGCTACGGGCTTACCGGAGTTATCAACGACCCACATAAAGCCTTTGGTAGTAGCATCCGCCACGTTGTTCTTGTTCGTAACCGTGACCTCGACCTGATACGGACTACCAGCTTCGACAACCGTTCCGCTGATGACTCCAGTGGCAGCATCAATGGTTAAGGCAGTAGGCAATCCCGAAGCAGTAAAGGTGAAATCGCCGCTGGTGTTGTCCACCTGAATCGGAAGATATACCACATCGCCTTCCTTATTATATTGCGTTCCGGGAGTTTTGAAACCGGAGGACAATTCGCCATTTTTCAACACAATTTTTAAGGTAGATGATGCCCCGTAGTTGATGGTCAACAGGGTACTGGTATTCTGGCCCGTCCCCGATAGGGAAACGTTTAGGGTATGTTCGCTATTTGGAAGCATAAATCCATTCTCCAAGCTACCGGATACGATACTAAAATTGGAAGCATCGGGACCACTAAGTTCCATCGAACGGATAATTATTCCCGTATTTCCACCCGTTACCTGTAACTTTAGGTCGGCGGATGTACCGGTCTCCATATCCACGACATCTGGAGCGATCAATATGCTGGCCGAAGTCGGTATCCCTACGGGATTATCCTCGCCAAGGAATTCCATTTTCTTCTGTTGGCCACCTCCCTTTTTGGGTGATCCGGCAAGAACGAAAACCCCGTTACCGGAAACGATGGCCTGAGTACCATGCCTTTTAAAGTTGAGATTGGGCAATCGTGTCCAATTCTGGGTGGCTGGATCGTATTGTTCGGTAATTGCCAATGCATCGGACGTCAAATTTCCATAAACAACCTCTTCTTTGACCTCGCCACCGATAACCAACAGCTTGCCATTCAGGTTTGCCACAGCGGCCGCAGCCCTTGGGGTAGGTATATTTTGTGCCACCGGAAGCGTACTCCAGCTTCCGTTCGTAAAATCGTATACATCGACTTCGGGAACGGTCGGGTTAAAGACACCGCCCCCACTTCCGGAAAGGCGACCGCCCGCCAAATACATTTTATCATCGATGACCGCGGCATGAAAATGATCTCTTGCATGCGGGGCATCCGCCAAGGGCGTCCATGTGCCGGTGGCAGGGTCGTACTCATCGAACCAGTTGACATAGCCGCCATTGTGACCAATGGTATTTCCACCGGAAATATAGAATTTGCCGTTATGGATGACCAGACCGGCCGAACCCCTTCTCCTATTTTCGGGGATTTCAGGTCCTTGAATCCACTCTTTGTTCGCCGGATCGAAAGCCCAGACGTACTCCGCGGGTTGTTCGTTCGGATAACCGTTGTCGGTAAAGGCTCCAATGACCCAAATCAAGCCTTCATATTCCGTAGCCTGAAAGTGGTTGAACTCCAAGGGTGGGGAATCCACGATCTGCGTCCACGTATCGGTTTTATAATCGTATACATCTATGGTCTTGCCATTCTCTCGGCCACCCATGAGATAGAATTTATCACCGGCCTGTACCAAAGAACATTCGTGGCGTGGTGTGTAGTTCTCGTTTTCGTTTTTATCGGTCCATTGCAGATTGACTACCGACCACATAAAGTCGATACTCTTGGTCTGCGAACCAGGTTTCGAAACGCTTACCATCACATGATGTACGCCATCATTGTTGGATCCACCCAACAGTGCCTCCTGTGCTATAGTACCGAAAATATGACCGTTCGTAGGCTCGATATCGATACCTTCGGGCTGGCCGGAAATGGCGTAGGTAAAATTTTCCTGGGCATCACCACCACTTGCGGAAACCGCCAAGGTGCTGGACTCGTTTACCTGATAGAATTGATCGGCAATCGCAGCCACGCTAATCGGAGCTACACCCTGGTTGACCGCCATAATTTCAATGGCCTGCAAAACGGGATTCTGATTCGCCCCATGCCCGAACAACACGTTAAGTTCACCATCGGATACGCTGACTTCGTAAGAAAGCATGCCCGCGTGATAGTCCTCTCCGCTACCGCCGAACAGGGCGACCACATCGATATCGTCTCCTTTGAGCTGATTTTCCAATAAAATATCAAACTGCCTTGCCCCAGCATTGTTTGCGGGTTTATAGCCGTTACCCGTATAGATGTTCACCACATAATCGCCATCGGCCACCGAAAACTTGAATTCCATTTCAGGCCCGTTAGCAGCATCATAACGTTCTTTTGAGTAAATGGCGTTAAATGTCACTTCATCGATATAGTCGGGAACGGATGTATGTCGATTTTGGTATACAAAGGTATTATTGGCACCCGGAATTTTACCTGTGTTCACGCTATAGTGGATTCCATTCACCGGACCTTCGCCCAGGTTCGTTTCCCAGTTCAATTTGCCGTCTGTGGCAGTAACGTCCGTTCCACCGGCATTAACTCTGGCGACTACCGTATATGAGGGTGCTAAATCTTCCTTTAAAACGGCTTGTAGCGGAATGATAAAGGGAGAGTTGTCGCCCGTGTGAGATATGACCAGATTGGCAGTTTTGGTTCCTGCGCTGTTATTGGGATAAAAATTCACGGGCAGGGTCTTTTCCGCACTTGGCCCAATGGTCAGCGGCAAGTCGGACATACTTTCAAATAACGGGGCATTTACACCGGTAACGCTAATATTCGTTATTTGGATGGCTCCGGTCGAAGGTCCGCCTTCGTTGGTCAACGATGGAATTAGCTGCACTTGTCCTGATCCGGTTTTTAGGACACCAAAATTCAAAGGATTTTCGGAAAGTGCCAGATTTGCGGCGCCATCCTCGGTGACGTTCAAAAAGTCCCATGTCGCGGTAAATTCCGGACCGGGACCGGAGGAAGTAGCGATAATTCCTACCGCCATCCCCTGAGTATCGTTAGGATTCAAAATGCTGACCGGAAGCGTAACCGGTACTCCCAAGGCGATGACATGCTCACCGCCATCGATGGAATAATAGGGCTGGGCCGTGTTTGCCGTTGGATCGACACTAATGTAGATATCTATTGAAGCGCCGGCTATAACATTGGCTACATCGTATGTTTGCACGGAAACATTGTCGCTACCGTCTTCCAATACAACTTCGAAACCATAGATTTCGTCGGTATTGGAAACCCCTTCCATAATAGCGACCTTTAGATAATGGTCTTGGTCCCCGTTCCCGATGTACATCCCATAGGAAAGTCCGCTTACGGGTGTAACCCCCGCAAAAGGTGTCTCTATTTTCGTGTGCGCTGTGAAAGCTGCGGAATTGCTATCCACATTAATGCCAACCTGAAACGCATAATCCTGAGTGTTCGTAGTACCCCTTGCGTCGCCCATACTTACCTCATCTACGGTAGCTTTGCCCCCGGCCCCGCCGAAAGTAAGGTTATCCTCTACATATTGATCTAAATAATCGGTCGTACCGCTCGGGTCTAACATCAGCCCGGTAAAACCGAGGCCGTAAAATCCAGTTCCGGGATCATTGTTCCAAAACGGATAGATAATCGGAAGATTAGTGGTAGTCCCATTATACGGATCCAAGGCAAAGGCATCCTGCACATCGGCGATGCCATCATTATCGTCATCGTCGTCGATCAGGTCGGATATAAAATCATTGTCATTATCCGTTGGCTTACTTCCACCGGAACAAATATCCGTTCCGTTGGCTGCCTCGTCATCGTTCGTAAATCCATCGGAATCATAATCTTCGGTGCCGACATAACCGGGATCCGTAGGTTCGAGACAACCCGAAAAATCGGAAGGTTCGAATACGGTAATATTATCTGAACCATACGTAGCCGCCCAAATTGTTCCTGGAAAAATAGCGTCATCGCCCTGTGCAATGACATCTAAAGGAGTGGATCCAAAACCGGAGAGAAAATTGTTGTTCTTGTTCTCCAACAACCTTCCGCTGGTATCGAGTTGATAGCGATTGATTTTACCATTATAGGAAGCGGTCAAAATATCGCCCTGCATAGCACCACCGAAATTACTGGCCGTATATTCACAGATACCGTTGGTCGAATAGGCTACAATATCAAGAATATTCATTCTCGAATCGGATAGGGCGTCGGCCAAGTATACCCCTTGTCGAGGATCATCCGGAAAATCGGAAATAGCGAGATTAGTGTTCAAATAACCGGAAACCCCGATTAACAGATCCCCAAATTCGTAGTCGGCAACAAGGGCCCAACCCGGACCACTATGAACCTTTACCCCGGCGCGCGAGGGAAATGCACGGGTCGGTACCGGATGCCCGGCGTAATACGTTCCGTTCGTATCGTTAATGGTGCCTACAAAATGCAGGGCATCACCGTGTTTACTACTATTGTTTTCGTTGAAATCGTTGGTAATATAATCTCCTGCGGATGGATTATAGTTCGCATTATTCTGATTGATTTTCTTATTTCCGGAACTATTATAAATAATTGGTTGACCGCCCCAATACGTATTAGGGCCGTTATCGCCAGCGAAGATTCTTCCATCGGTAGTAACCACCACATCATAGGCATTACGGTAGCCGGGAGAGAATATCTGTACAGGTCCGCCGGGCTCGGGAATGGCTTGGTTCAGACCATTATTCCCACCGAAGGGATCCCCTAGATCAATGGTGGCGTTATACATAGGATGACCGACAGCATATGGAAAATTTGGACTCGAATTCGTAATATCGGACCGGTCAGGGTCATTTAGCGTCGGTAGATCATAAATATATTTTGTACTGCCTTCCCGCGTATCCAAATATGGACCGCCGTTTGCGGCTTCCATGTTCTCCAGTTGGGTAAGGTTGACGATTAGCAGTGAGGCGGACAGGTAAGTTTCCGAGGTACCGGCGAAATTATTACTGGGTGCCCCTTTGTTAGCATTGCCCCCTTGTTGCAACAATAGATAGGTGTTTCCATCGCGCTCGAAAATATCCATCCCGTTGGTGGAATGGTTCTCTTCACATCGGGGAAGGCCCCGAACCAAATCGACCTTGTCCCAAGTACTTCCCGTCCAAGTTAAACGCGAAAGAATTCCGGAGTTGGTATCCAAATTGGTATCCCCGGCACTGGGGCCACCACCGATACGAGAATCGGAAGAACTGACATACAGCACCGGAACCGAAGCGGTTCCTGCGGCCAGAAGTCCGGTTACCTGCCGCTTATTCGAAGTGTTTATCGAACCGTCGTCGTTATGGTTCGGCACCCCGGTCTTGATTATCGAAATAACCTTGGTGTCGGCAACGGTATATGTGCCCTGACCCGCTTCCGCGTTGTTACGAACTACCGTGTACTCTAAAAGTGTACCGTCTTGTTGCGAAACATATAACTTGCCATTCGGACCGAAATCCAAAGAAGTAGGGTTTTCTATGTTTACCCCATTGAGACCTTTCGAACCAAAACTTTGTGCGTACGAAAAAGTACTGAAAATTAAGAGGATGATCAAACAGGGGAGTATGCTCCGCCGGGAGTAGAATTGCATCATAGGTTAAAAGATTTGGTTTAAAACACCTACTGACTTGGGATCAATAGATAGCACAAAATTAAATTGACCTTTTCAGACCACATAGCACATGGAATCTTATTCGTTTACCGTTCGATTTTTATCGTTCTTCGGACTTGGATTTTCAGGTCATCGGATAAACTTGCCGTTGATTGATTACCGATTTTTAAGGATTTACCTATCTTTAACCTTGAGAAGAATAAACACCATCGAGAACTTATGAATATCAACCGACGAAATTTTCTAAAGGGCACCACGGCCGCCATGGTGCTATCTTCCTTTGGCGCTTACGGCATCGACCTGATGAACAATGAAAAACCGATACGTGTCGGATTGATCGGTACGGGATGGTACGGAAAAAGCGACCTGTTCCGGTTGATCCAAGTGGCCAATGTGGACGTCATTTCCCTTTGTGATGTGGACAAACATATGCTTACCGAGGCTGCCGAGCTCGTAAGCAAACGCCAGAAATCCGGTGCAACACCCAGATTGTATACCGATTACCAAAAAATGTTGGCCGAAAAGAATCTGGATATCGTGCTGATAGGTTCACCAGACCACTGGCATGCCCTTCAGGGTATCGAGGCCTTAAAATCTGGCGCACACGTATATCTGCAAAAACCGATAAGCGTTGATGTTATTGAAGGAGAAGCCTTGGTCGCCGCAGCCAAAAAATACGGAAAGGTAAT
>RCMY010003153.1_pt1 | contig 14710 bp, 11 predicted proteins | sample 2041341 | NCBI WGS metagenome assembly RCMY01 (sample SAMN09708234, study PRJNA481090) | Marine sediment metagenome, whole genome shotgun sequencing project.
ATTGCCCTCGTCATTCCCGAAGGCACTTTGCTCGGACTTAGCTTTAAGGCGCTGACCCTGATGCTTCTTTATCTCATCGGTTTCGCCGCGTCGGTATTCTCCGCTATGTTGTTGAACAAAATTCTGAAGATGAAAGGACGTTCGTTTTTTGTGGTGGAAATGCCGAACTATAAGCTCCCCCTATTCAAGAACGTCGCTTACACGGTTTGGGAAAAGACAAAAAGCTTTGTTTTCGGCGCGGGGAAAATCATCTTGGCCATATCCATCGTGCTTTGGTTTTTGGGATCGAACGGCTATTCCGACAATTTCAAAAATGCGGATACAATTGTTACCAAGCGTGTTCAAGAGGATGGATTTTCAGCCTTTAACCAATCGAATATCTCAAATGACCTCGCCGATTATCAAAAGACATTACAAAACAGTGTAAGCACCAACACCAATATCATTGGACCTACCGCCATTGAGGATTCACTTCAGCGAAAAGAGGATGCGTTAAAACAAAAAGCACTGAATCAGGAAATATCAAGCTATAAACTCGAAAATTCTTATATCGGCAAAATGGGCAAAGCCATCGAACCCATCGTAAAACCTTTGGGATATGATTGGAAAATAGGCATCGCCGTGTTGACCTCTTTCGCCGCTCGGGAAGTTTTCGTCGGTACCTTGGCCACAATCTACAGCGTAGGCAGCGACCAACAAGAAACCATTCAACACAGAATGGCAGCGGAAACAAATCCTAAAACAGGTGAACCCTTGTTCAACTTGGCCTCCGGTATTTCGCTTTTGCTGTTCTATGCCTTCGCCATGCAATGTATGAGCACCCTCGCCATCGTAAAACGGGAAACCAATAGCTGGAAATGGCCGATGGCGCAATTGGTTTTTATGAGTGCTTTTGCTTATATTGTAGCTTTGGTGGCGTATCAAGTGTTGAAGTAGAAAAGAGGCAGGTGCTATGACGCTAAGTAGTTGAACCAAAATCGTCTTTGCGAGGAGCGGTGATAATTTTCAATGGACTAAACAGTTACTAACGACGCGGCAAACTGTCGAACCTACAGCAAAGTTGAAAAGATTTCTGCTTTTAACCCGTGGCGTAACACACAAAAATCGCGTAACTTAAAATTTACGAAAATGGATTCTATTCAAAACATATTGGTTTATACCGTTCTAGCCATTGCGGCCGGGTATTTGGTCAAGAAGTATTTGCTTCCGAAATCGTTGTTCGCTTCGGGGAAAAAGAATTCTAAAGGTTGCGGGGAAGGTGATTGTGGATGTCATTAGGTCAGTCGACAGTTACAGTTGCGGTTGACGGTGAGAATCGTTAATAAAACAATAATTCCATATTAAGAAAAACAAAAAGAGAGCGCTTTGTTCGATTGCTATTCCTTTTTTTGAGGAATCAACGCCAACATTTTATGCCCCGCACCATCAATCTCATTGTCTTTCTTCTTTTCATTACCGCATCGGTCCAATCTCAAAACCTAAGCTCGATTATCATCGATTCCGTTAGCAAGAAACCCGTCCCTTACGCTACTGTACAATTGAACAACAGGGGTATGATTACCAACGAAGAGGGGCGGTTCACCTTTTCGTTTGATAAAGACATTCGCGAAAGCGATTCGTTGTTTATTTCAAGTATCGGTTATGAATCCATCGGAAAACCGATCAGTGAGTTTAGCGATAGTGTCATCGTCTTACAGCCCAAGGCTATTGAACTGAAAGAAGTCATCGTATCCAACAAGGAGTACACTCCTAGGGAAATTATCGAAATGGTCGAAGAGAACATCCAAAAAAACTACTATACAAACTTTACAAAAAAACGAGTGTTCTTAAGGGAAACCTATCAAAACGAGGTTCTAAAAACCGATTACGAACTCAAAGAATCTACGATAAAGGCCTTCAACGAAAGTTTTCTCGATAGTGTCATCAGCTCTTTCCCCAAGCAAAACACCTACTATACAGAAATGCTGGGCGATCTGTATGGCAATGACGATGCCGATGATCAAAAACTAGATTTAATTAAAGCATCCGAAATGTACGACAAGGACAAAAACCTTGATGTAGAAAAATTGGAGGAGAAGTTCAATCAAATCGTAAAGGAGAATATTAAGTCCGATTCCTACTTCAAGATAAAATCCGGATGGCTTTTCGGCACTAAAATCGATGCGGAAGAAATGGGAGATTTCTTCAAAGAGGATATTGATTCCACCGACGTGGCCGCCCTGAACAAAAGATTGGAGGAAGATAAAAAGCAAAAAGAAGATCGTCGAAAGTCCTTTTCAGGCTATAAAAGAGAAACACTGGGCAACCTGGTCGAAAACCTTCCGATTTTCGGTGATACCGACTACAACATAATCTTTAAGCCAGGAAGATATGACCTTACCCTTGAGAGTTTCACCTATCTCGGCGACCAAGCGGTCTATGTTATCGATTTTGTACCCGACGGCTCCCCGGAATACAAGGGAAAACTCTACATCAACGCCGACGATTTTGCCCTGATCCGAATGGATTTTGAAAACACCGAACCGATACGAGATTTTAAACTGCTCGGCGTTTCCATCAATGAATATCTGGCCAAGGGCAGCATTTTATTCGCCAAGGGCAACGACCAAAAGTACCATTTGCGATACTACGACATTATAAAAGGGGTACGAGGGGGCGTCAAAAGACCATTAAAGATTATTGAGAAGAACAAAAACGTAAAAGGTCGGAGAAAGCAGAACGAGCTGTCGCTTAAGGTAGACATGGCTTTCGGCAATGTCAACCGCTACGAACTGGTCGTCTTCGACGAAGAGCCTATCAATGGGGAACAATTCGAAAATTTTAAGGAAAACAACAACGTACTGCCGACCTATATGCCCAATTATGACCCCGATTTTTGGAAAGGTTACAATATTATAGAACCCAATCAGGCGATTAAGGCGTTTACTTCGGAGGCACAACTTGAAGAATAAGAGAATCCATTGTTAAATGGGCATCAGAAGTAGCGCCCAACAAACTGATACAGCAAAAGGCTCCATCCCACTACCAAAAGTAAACCGCCTAAAGGCGTGACAGGCCCCAAAAAACTCCATTTTTTTCCTTTGGAGACGCTTAATGTAAGTCCATAAATACTGAACGAAAATAGGAACGTACCGATTACGAAACAGTAGACCATATATTTCTGTGGGGGAGTATCCAAATTAAAATTGAAGCCAAGCATAATCAACACGATAGCGTGGTACATCTGATATTTGACCCCGGTATCGAAACTTTTTAGCTGTTCTTCCGAAAAGGTTTTTTTAAGGGCGTGCGCACCGAAGGCGCCAAAGATTACGGCTAGAAGACCGTATAATGCGCCGACGGATTGGGCGATTAGAACCATATCATTGTATTTTGCCTAAAGATACGGCAAACGAGTAAAGAAATTCGGACATCTATATTGTCACTGAGCGCAGTCGAAGAGCTCATGTGCCTTCAAGCCCTTCGACTGCGCTCTGGGTGACAACCATCACCCGTTTTCATCATAAAAAAACTGCTCCTTCACGATTTTACCATCTTTTACCTCATAGACCGCAATCTCGGACATTTTTGAACGCTGTCCGGAAGGTTTGTGGGTAGTGTCCATTATAAACCTAACCGAGAACCAGTTGTCGGCGACGAGGGGGTCGGAGACTTCCGTAGAGTGAACCTCAAAATTCTCTTGCCACCATTCGCCTTTTTTTTGAATGCCCTCGAAGCCTTCAGCGTAAGCACCCTCGGCCTTTCCGTCGTTTTCGATACTTATGATCTTCGGGCTGTACAATTCTCGATAAGGCTTTTCAAAATCACCCTGTTTACACAATTCCACCAGTTTTTTGGCAATTTCCTTTGTTTCCATATATTGTATATTTTATTGATTAGCGCAACAAATTACAACACATCGCTTTGAAAAACAACAACTTATAAAACTTAATATCTATTTAAATTCTAGAGACAACAAAGACCAAAGTGTTCTTGATATGTATAAAGTAAAATAAAAGACCGAAAGATGACGACCTATTTAATAAGAACTGATATCGATTGATCTGAAGTAAGCTCGAATGCACATTCCTTAAAATCTGGCGGACCAAAAGTTTTCATCTTTCCTTTCGAAAAGCCCAAGGGTTCTTTTGGAATACCTAACATATTCGTGTCAAGTTCATCATTGTCATTCTCGTCATGAAAGACCGCAACGGCATACGTACCTTCGGGCAGATCTTTAATTACGACCTCCGTAGTCCCCATTTGGCTAGTCGCACTATCGGCCTTAAATACCTTATCGAATTTTAGGAAATTATCTGCATTCTCATATACGGCTACGCTAACTTTTCCATCATTCGATTCAACGTTCTTTACAGCAACCATAAGGTCGAATTGTGCGATTGCAAATAAGGGAAGTAAAAGAAAAAGAGAAAATAGTTTCATATCTATGGTGTTTTTTTGAAGCTCAGAGAACATGAGAGGTTCAAAAAATATACCACAATCAATTGGAGGGTTCAGGAATTCTATCCACCAAGAACTGGTACATGTTTTGAGTTTCGGTCGAATCTTTAAAATTAAGATATAGTTTAAGTGAGTCTCGATACGTTACCGCAATTTTTTGATTCGAAAAATTATCTACAAACACGAATACCCGCTTATCGGTAAGGGAATCTTTAAACTCCCGATATATCCCCTTGCCCTTTTCTTGGGCAGAAAAACCGTTCAGGCGTTCCATTGGTGGAATCTTTTCTACAAACTTGACGCTATCCAATTCCGAGTAATTCAATTTTTTATAGTAGAATCCGGAGAGGATTTTCATTTCGTCGGTGTCGGTGGAAGTCCAGTTTTTATAGTGCATGACGAACGCCAACAGGCAAACGATGACGGTCACTACCGCCAAAATATTCCAAAGCCAAAGTCGATTTTTCAATTAAAGGATTTTTTGTCATTCCCTAGCGGTCACTGAGCGTAGCCGAAGTGAAGGCGGGAATCTGTTTATTACCTGTAAAAACTTCAAATTCTTTCCAGTCTTACTTATGAAACTGATCAGACTGGATTATATTGTTTTATTGGGATTGTTTTTGAGGGATAAAGATAAAAAAAAGAGCAACGGCATATACCGCAGCTCTTTTCAAGACTGTATTGAAGTCTATTATCAGACCTAATCGAACCGGTCAAGATTCATTACCTTGTTCCATGCGGAAACAAAATCCTTTACAAACTTATCTTTAGAATCGTCGGTAGCATAGGCTTCCGCTACCGCCCTTAATTCGGAATTCGAACCGAAAATAAGATCGACCCGTGTACCTGCCCATTTGACTTCGTTCGTTTTACGGTCACGGCCGGCAAACACCTGTTCCGAATCGGACGTCTTTTCCCACTTTGTACCTAAATCAAGTACATTAATGAAGAAATCGTTGCTCAATGCCCCTTTATTTTGGGTGAAAACACCATGCTGCGATTGCTTGTGATTAGCATCGAGCGAACGCAGACCGCCGACCAAAACGGTCATTTCTGGTACGGTCAAAGTTAGCAACTGTGCTCTGTCGATCAACATTTCTTCTGCGGAGATGTCATGTTTCGTCTTATCAAAATTGCGGAAGCCATCCGCTTTTGGTTCCAAGACCTCGAATGCCTCTACGTCGGTCTGCTCTAACGAGGCATCGGTACGGCCTGGCCTGAAAGGTACCTTAATGTCGTTACCCGCATTTTTGGCTCCTTGTTCGACGCCTGCGCATCCCCCTAAAACAATCAAATCGGCAATCGACACCTTCTTATCACCAGACTGATTGTTGTTAAATTCATTTTGGATTCTTCCAAGCGTATCCAGAACATTGGCCAAGCGCTGCGGCTCGTTCGCCTCCCAATCCTTTTGAGGGGCAAGACGAACACGGGCACCATTAGCACCGCCGCGTTTGTCGGAATCACGGTAGGTCGAAGCGGAGGCCCATGCGGTAAATACCAAATCGGCTACCGAAAGGCCAGAAGCCAGGATATTTGCCTGCAAAGATTTCGTATCATCTTCGTTGATCAATTCGTGTTCAACGGCTGGAACCGGATCTTGCCAGATCAGTTCTTCCTTGGGTACTTCTGGTCCCAAATACCGTGAAGTAGGCCCCATATCACGATGGGTCAGCTTGTACCATGCTTTTGCATAGGCATTGGCGAACTCCTCGGGGTTTTCATAAAAGTGCCTTGAAACCTTTTCATATTCGGGGTCCATTCGTAAAGATAGATCGGTAGTGAGCATAAAAGGGGCATGTTTTTTTTCGGGATCGTGGGCATCGGGAAACGTACCGGCACCGGCACCATCTTTAGGTCGCCATTGGTGCGCCCCGGCGGGACTTTTGGTCAGTTCCCATTCGTAACCGAACAGGTTTTTCCAAAAATTGTGGCTCCATTTTGTGGGCGTCTGCGACCAGGCACCTTCAAGACCGCTGGTGATAGTATCACCCGCATTGCCGGTGCCAAAAGAATTCTTCCATCCAAGCCCCATCTCTTCTATTCCAGCACCGGCAGGTTCGGCACCGACATATTCTCCAGGGTCGGCCGCACCGTGCGTCTTTCCGAAGGTATGTCCCCCGGCAATCAACGCTACCGTTTCATAATCGTTCATGGCCATCCTTCCAAAAGTTTCACGGGTATCCCGGGCTGCGGCCACGGGATCCGGCACTCCGTTCGGCCCCTCAGGATTTACATAGATCAACCCCATATGCGAGGCGCCTAAGGGCTGTTCGAGTTGACGGTCGCCCGAATAGCGTTTATCGTTTTCCATCCATTCGGTTTCAGACCCCCAGTAGATATCATCTTCGGGCTGCCATACATCGATTCGGCCACCGGCAAAACCATACATTTTCAGGCCCATAGATTCATGGGCGCAATTACCGGCAAGTACTAAAAGGTCGCTCCATGAAATCTTTTTCCCATATTTCTTTTTTATCGGCCATAGCAGTAAACGCGCCTTGTCGAGACTGGCATTATCGGGCCAGCTGTTCAGGGGTGCAAATCGCTGCGAACCGGAACTTGCACCACCACGCCCATCGGAAATACGATAGGTACCGGCACTGTGCCATGCCATTCGTATAAAAAACGGTCCATAATGCCCGTAATCGGCGGGCCACCAATCCTGTGAATCTGTCATCAGATAGTACAAGTCTTGTTTTACGGCTTTAAGGTCAAGGGTCTTGAATTCTTCGGCGTAATTGAAGTCATTGTCCATAGGGTTGGATTGCGGTGCATGCTGCCGAAGAATGTTCAGTTTCAACTGATTCGGCCACCAGTCCCTATTGCTAGGTCCGCCACCGGCCACATGGTGGTTTTCCCCGCCCAAGAAGGGGCATTTTGCGGTCGATTCGTTTACGTCCCAAACCTTACCGTTTTCCGATGTGTTTTTGTTGTCAGCACTCATAATATCGTTGTTTTAGTGTTTCCTATGGGCAATAAGCCATCCTGTTTACCCGTTTAAAAGTAATAAAAACAGGATGAAACACATAGATAATCAATATTAAAATATTATTATATGATAGTTATCTTCAATTCAAATAGAATAAAATGGAGTGCCAATCCTAGTTATAAAAATAAATTCCCGGCAATTTTTAAGTAATTTCCTACGTTATAGGAATAATAGTATTTTTGTCAACCAAACCTTAACATATTGGAAACTTTATCCATTAATTTTCCCATTACAGATTCTCCAGCAAACCTTACGATTCTTGATAGGGATATGAATTTTATAGGCTACTCGCAGGCATGGTTACAGGCTTTTTTTCCTAATCAAGGTTCGATTGTCGGAAGATCGTATTACGATATACTTCCCGAAACTCCCGAAGAAATCAGAAAAATACACTCCGATTGCCTCACGGGGAAATCCAATCGGAACGATGGGAAGAAATTCAACTACCCGAACGGTACCTTTCAATGGCTTAAATGGAAAATAAACCCTTGGAAAGATGAAAACGGAGAAGTGGGGGGTCTCATTATGGTAGAAGAAGACATAACCGAAACCAAACGCCGGGAAGAATTATTGAAAAAGGCAGAATATGTTGCGCGCATCGGGGGTTGGGAGGTTGACTTGCTCAACAACAAGGTGTACTGGACCCAGGTTACCAAAGAAATCCATGAGGTCACCGATGTTTACGAACCAAATATAGAAGAGGGTATCAATTTTTATAAAGTAGGCCACCACAGAAATGAAATTACCCGATTAGTCAGCGAAGCGATAAGAGATGGCGTTTCTTGGGATACCGAACTCATCATAGTTACGGCTAAAGGAAATGAGGTTTGGGTAAGGTCAAAGGGCGAAGTGGAAACCCTTGATGGCAAATGTTTACGCATCTACGGTACCTTTCAGGATATCGATAAAAGTAAGAAGACCGCGCTGAATTTTCTTGAAACTAGCGAACGGCTGGCCTTCGCCACCAATAAAGCCAATGTAGGTATATGGGATTATGATCTCATAGCGAATAAATTAGTGTGGGACGATAACATGTACCGCTTGTACGGCGTCGACAAGAAGGAGTTCGGTGACGTATTTGAGGCTTGGCATTCCTGTTTGCATCCCGAGGACAAACTACGCTGGAGAAAAGAACAGGAAATGTTCATCTCTGGGGAAAAGGATTACGATACCGAATTGCGTATCATTTGGCCCAATGGTGAAATAAGGCACATCAAGGCAACAGCAATGGTACTTCGGGATGACAAAGGCAATGCCCTTAAAATGATCGGCACCAACTGGGATATTACCGAACTTAAGACCACCCAAATGTTGCTCAAAAAAAGTAAAGAATCTTTCATAGGCGCTTTTGAAAGTTCGAATATCGGCATGGCTTTGGTCGGTCTGGACGGTAAGTGGATGAAAGTCAATCACAGCCTCTGCAACAGTCTGGGCTATTCGGAAAAGGAATTAATGCAGAAGACGTTTCAGGATCTCACCCACCCCGATGATCTTGATAAAGACTTGACTTTTTTGAACGAACTGAATAAAGGCAAAAAAGATGGTTATCAGATCGAAAAACGCTACTATCATAAAAACGGGCGAATTGTTTATATCATCTTAGCAGTAACCGCTGTAAAAAAAGTTAATGGCGAAATATCCCATTTCATATCGCAGATTATGGACATTACCCCGCGGATTAACGCAGAAAAGAAGTTGACCCGTTTGGTCGCCATTACCACCGAACAGAACGAAAGTCTGATGAACTTTGCTCATATTGTTTCGCACAATCTTCGGTCACATTCCAGTAACCTGTCGATGCTTTCCGGATTTTTATGTGCCGAGGAAAACGAAAACGAGCGAAAAAATTTGGTGGACATGCTATGCGATGCTTCCGAAAGCCTTAACGAAACTGTATTACATTTGAACGAAGTAGTACAGGTAAAGGTAGATGCCCTCAACAAGATGAAACGGGTGAACCTTTACCAAACCATCATGAACGTCGAAAAAAACCTAGGCCTTTTGTTACAGGAAAAAAATGCAGTATGCCATGTAAATATCGACAAACAGTTGAAAATCCAGGGAATAACTGCCTATCTTGATAGTATCTTTCTAAATCTGCTAACCAATAGTATCAAATATAGTTCTCCTGATAGGACACCTATAATAAAAATCAGTTCGAAACACATGGAGGATATGACCGTAGTTACATTTTCCGACAACGGTCTCGGTATCGATCTAAAGCGGCATGGTGATAAGCTTTTCGGGATGTACAAAACGTTTCACCGGAATAAGGACGCAAAAGGCATCGGACTGTTCATCACCAAAAACCAGATCGAGGCCATGGGCGGCAGAATAGAAGTGGAGAGTAACGTCAACGTCGGCACCACTTTCAAATTGTATTTTGAGTCCGGATCTTCTTAAGGGATTGATTTAAAATTTCTAAAAAATAGAATTGAAATGAAAAAAATGAAAACCGCTTGTATTATAGATGACGACCCTATCTTTATCTATGGTACGAAGCGACTTATGACAGAGGTTGACTTCTGTGAAAACGTGTTGGTATTCGAAAATGGCCAAGACGCCATTGACGGACTTAACGAAATTACGGCCAGCGGTGAAAAACTTCCTTCCGTTATATTTTTAGACCTGAACATGCCCATCATGAACGGTTGGGAGTTTTTGGAGGATTTTGTAAAAATCACCAATCACAACAGGGAAAAGGTTACCATTTTCATCATCAGTTCTTCGGTCGACCCGCGAGATCTCGAACGTGTAAAAAATTATAAGGTTGTCAATAACTATATTCTTAAGCCTATTTCGTCAAATGATTTGCGGAGTGTTCTTGAAAATGCTTTCTAAAATCAGTCTTCTTAATGACAGACCATAACCAAACCTGTATAATCGATGACGACGCAATTGCTGTGTTCGGGCTTAAAAGAGCCATGACAACTATTGGTTTTACGCCGGACCTATCTATTTTCGAGAACGGACTTGATGCCCTGGAAAATTTCAAGAAGTTATTGGAGGATGGTACAAAACTGCCTTCCTTAATTTTCATCGACCTGAACATGCCCGTGATGGACGGATGGGATTTTATGGGGGAATTCACTAAGTTGATACCTCCCCAAGAGAATATGCCAGAGGTATTCGTCATGACCTCGTCTATTGATGTCAAGAATATAGAGAAGGCCAAAACCTATGGATTGGAGGCCAATTATTTGATCAAACCGGTCTCTGCTGATGTTTTGGAGGGAATTCTTAGGTAAGGATTATCCTTTGTTGTCGTCATTGCGAGCGTAGCGCGGCAATCTGTTGTGCCTTGTAGAATGCTCTACAGATTGCCGTGTCGCTTTAAATTGTATACATACTATAACCGACTGCAAAGCTTCTCACAATGACGTCACTACTAATCACGCTTGCCGGGCTTCAAATCCTCCGGTGCATTCTGAGGTAGCTTAATCGTACCTCTATCTCCCGAATCATTATAAATCGTCCATTCGCTAAAAGCATAATTGGGATTTCCTTTCGTTATGTCCGTATTTCGCACTGCCCTGCCATCCTCAAATTCGTGGTCGGTGCCGGTGCCATCTTCGCCGATGATGCCAAATACGTCGATTACCGTTCCGAATGGGTCGACCAGTTCTAGGTTGTCGTCGCCATTGGAATCTGCTGGACTGTTTTTACCGACGCCCAGATCCGGGGCAAAACCATAGACCGCTTCAAACTCGGTAGCGTTCGGTGAGATGACCAGTGTACTTTCGGTACCGATCGTAAAATCGGACAGGTCAACCGTCGAGCTGATTTCGGTGTTTGCATTGGTATAGCGACGTAACGACCATCCTTTCAAATTCAGCGGTTCTTTTGCCGAATTGTACAGTTCTACGAATCGGGCCGCTATAGAGTTGTCGGGGTCGGCCAGTTCGGAAATAAAGATGTTGGTAGACGTAAATTCATCAACCAAATCTGCGCAGCGTTCGTTGCCGAAATTAATATCCTCCAAACTACGAATAGCCAGCCGATACTTGTCGTTTTCACGCAGCAATACGCCAGTAATACTTCCGTTGCCCTCAGGAAGCAATTCGGATTGAAAATTGGAAAATCCGCTGTTAACTAATACCAGTTCGTTATCGTTGCAGTCGGTCAATGTACGCTCTGTCTCTTTGCGTTCAACAGCAAAGGTTTTACCAATTTCTGCTTCCGATAATTCAAAACCACTAAGTTGAACAAGGGTGTTCGTGAGATTTTTTTCGATGGTTGAAAGGGATATTATGGTAGGCGCAATCTCTACTTTTTCATCACAGGCCACAAAAATATGGTTGTCGACTACCGTGGAAGGTAATCTGCCAACAGATGCATTTCCGAAAGAGGTAAAAACACCACCTATCTTGAATATATCTTTACTTCTTCCTAAGTACAACCCTTTCAATGTTATGTAAATTTTACTTCCAATAGGATAGAACAAATGTGAATCGCGCAAATCGAGTTCTACTTCAAAGCCTTCGGATGGATTTGTAGGACTATCTTGAAAATGGAGTACACTGAAAAAATTCCCAGCTTCATCGGACGAGACCACATAGCCTTCAATAATCAGGTCTTGTTGAATTTGAAAGGTTTGGTCTACGTATAAGTTTTTGACCTCGGCATAAGTGGTGTTGGCGATCAGATCTGTGGCACAGTCAGTAGGCGATGGATCGAAGTTGCGGGATTTAGTGCAGGCCAGCACCAATATTAATCCGGAGAGAATATATATCGATAATCTGCCGTATGTCATAAAATGTACTGTTCTTTTCATTTTTTTGGTTTGTTCTTTGACCGACCTGCAAGGTGTCGTCCGCCTTTGTCGGCGGGCCTCCTTGTAGGTCTGGCCGGTTAGGAACATGCGTCGAAAAGACCTACAAGGATCGCTCACGCCTCGCTCATACCTTGCAGGTCGGGCAACTTTGCAGGTCAGAAACTAAAGGCGAAATTCAAAAAATACGTCCGCCCATAGCCGTACCAATATTTTGGAGCGAACGAGGGCGTTCCACTTAGATTATCCTCTTTTAGCTGTCCATAATTGCCGTTTCTGCTCTGTTCGTATCCGCCGGTTCGGAACACGTTATCGAACAGGTTGTTGACACTGGCGAAAATGCTGATGTACTTACCTTTTTTGAGCCATGACTTTCCGCCTACCAGATTTAGCAAGTAGAAATTATCCAAGGGCTTTTGGCCCAATAGTTTGTTTACATTTTCTTCCGTTGCCTCGGGAAAAGCTTGTCCGGTTTCGGGGTCGAGGTAAAAACTTCGCGTTCTAGTGATTGAAGAAATACCGGCATAGTTGTCGGCCAAATAATTAGCGGTCATACTTACCCACCAATATTTGGGATCGCGATATTCGATACCGATGGCATAGGCCTGTTGTGGGCCTTGTGACAGTTTTAAATCTTTGATATTGGCAATACCGAGATCGCTATTCCCATCTAAATTGATCAGATCTTCTTCACGACCGGCGGTATCGAAGTTTATGGTGAGGTTCGGATTACTGGCGTACAGATACTCCCCCACTGCGGCTACTCCGGTTAATTTTACGGAAGATGAAACTTGATATTCTAGCCCCAGTTCGGTTCCCATATGCAATTTATCGAGGTCGGTAAGCACTTCCTGAACAAAATCGGAACCTACCCCGGTATCAACAAAGAAAAAATTGATGTCGGTAGTGTTTTGAAAACGGGTATAAAAGCCGGTCAGCCTTCCGGTCAATTTTGGAAGACGTAGATAATAGCTCAGGTCTACGGTCGATACGGTCTCGCTTTGAATGTCGGGCACGATCCGGTTGTTTTCCCTTGGATTGATAAACACGTTCTGTAACACCGGCGGGCGTGTCAAATAGCCGCCTTGAAGGCTCAGCCCATGTCTGCCGGTCAGGTTATAGGTGAATCCGGATTTGATGCCATAATCTGAGAATTTTATTTGGTCACTATCCCCCAAAGAACTTTCGGGAAACCTTTCGTTTTGAAATAATCCTTCGCGCTGATAGTTCGTCGCAGAGTAATTTCCTGCGACAAAGGCGTTCCACTTGGTGTGGGTGTATCTGAATTGGGCGAAGCCATCGGCTTTTGCGGCTTGCATCCTATAGTTATAGTTGAAAATAGCATCCTCCTTTTTCTGGACTTCGCCCTTAAGATCGTTGCGTGTGTCGGAAAACGGATCGATATCCTCATAGAAATCCGCTCCCAATAAATCATTGATTTCCGCATAATTATCAGAGGTCAGTTTTTTATAGGTCAATCCGAAGTCGGCTTGTAGGCGGTCGTTGATGGTCCAATTACCGACGGTATTTCCGGTAAACTGTGTGTCATCGGCAATATCATCATATAAAACATAGGCTGCTTTTTCGCGTGCATTGGCCGTGTAGACCTTTTGCCAATCGAGCTGTGGATTTTCCAAAAATCCCTCTTTAGTAGTATTGGCACTAATAAAATTCGCCCCGATAGGGCTGTTTATGTAAAAACTAGGAAGGTATCGATAATAGGTAGGATCGGGATTCGGGGCGTTGTAATAGCCCAATCGGCCGCGCGCCTTGGTACCGAACTGATATGAGATGCCCGTATTCAAATTGAGATTATCCGAAGCATAAAAGTGGTTCAGCATCAAAATCGGTTCGGCAATCTTGCGCTCCCTTGAATTCCGGATTTTTCCATCTTGTTCGCCCCAATACGGGTTGTAGCGTTTGCCGGCCAGTTCATAAACTTCCTCTGTAATCGCCGAAGAACGACCCCGGCGGTTCGACGTCAACATTCCTGTAAAATTTACGCTATTGCTTTCGTTGAACTGGTATTCCAAAGCTCCGAAAATCGAGTAGGCATCGTAAAGCGTGCCATCAATATAGCCCTGTTTCGCCCATCTTCGGGAAGCGGAAACGCTGTAGGCAAGTCCGTTTTTCTGTAAGCTGGAGGTATAGGTTGCCATCAAGCGTCCGGCATAGGTGCGATTCGAAGCGGAGGCCGATAAACGCGTGCCGGGCCGCATACCCGAAGGTCTTGTATCGATATTGGTATTCCCCAGAATTCCGCCAAACGTATAATCGGAAGCGGCCAGACCGTTGCTGAACTGTTGATTTCGCGTTACATCATTTAAGCCTCCCCAATTGTTCCACTGAGGACGGCCGTCATAGAATTTGTTCATAGGGATACCGTTGATAAGCACCTCTCCGTTTTGGGAGTCATATCCGCGTACGCGGAAGAAAGCCTGCCCGAAATCAAAGGCGGCACGATTGAGAAAGACATCGCGGGTAGCTTGCAACAGGGCGGAAGAATT
>RCMY010003154.1_pt1 | contig 14709 bp, 17 predicted proteins | sample 2041341 | NCBI WGS metagenome assembly RCMY01 (sample SAMN09708234, study PRJNA481090) | Marine sediment metagenome, whole genome shotgun sequencing project.
CCGTCAGGGGTCACGGCTGCCTGCAGGCCGTTGATCGCTGGATCGTTGACGAACGGACGCGGTCCGAACCCTCGGCTGAACGCATCAGCAATCCGCTGAGTCGATCGCTCGACCAGGTGACGCACGCTGTACGCGTGACGCTGCGCCATTTTTCGATCGTCGGGCTCGAGGTCTGCGGTATGTCCGACATCTCTCAGCAGCGCGGTGAGGAGGTGTTCTTCGGCGGTCAGTTCACCGAGAACCACGCGCTCGATCGTGGACGACGTTGCCATCGCCTTGGCCTCGTCGACCAGCCCGAGGGCGGCTCCCGCCCAGCATGCCGAAGGCCCGACCGCTCCGTGCCAGAACCCGGGTCGCGAGAGGTACCAACCTGGTGCTCCCACGATCCGGCCGATCGGTTGGCGGTCGAAGCTGACACTTCCCGTCGCTGTCGCCGCCAGTGCCGGGGTATTCCAACCGGTCAGATCGTGTTCGACGCGCTCGTCGATCCCGACGGCAACATCGACGAGAACTCGTCCACCCTCACCGTCGCCGACTGTCACCAGGGCTCGGTCGACCAGGCCGACACCCGAGCAGAAGCGTTTGCAGCCAGAGACGGACACCGACTCACGATCCAACAACACTTCGGCCGGCGCCTCGGATGCCCACACGCCATACATGCCGGGCGACTTGGTGATCCCGGCTTCGGACAGGATCGCCACGGCGTCATGGTGGGCTTCCGCGAGACGCGCTGCGCTGACCGAACCACTCCGCGCCCACTGCATCAACGTGAGCCATCGTGTGGCCGTGTCACCTCCGCCGATCGCCGGCAGTGCCTGCTCCGACATCGTCGACGCCTCGGCGAATACGTCGGCTGTCATGCCGCCGCCCGCGAGGCGAGATTCGCCAGGTCCTTCGCAAACCCGTCAGGGGCGCGGCCCCGAAGGCGTGCGCTGGTCTGCACGACCAACGACGACGTCGAAACCGTGGGGTGACCAGCGGCACGCAGCCTTCGCCACAGAGTCTGGTCTTCGCCTGTCTTGATCCGAGGCCATCCTCCGACTGAGAAGTAGGCATCGGCCCGCACGCCGAGATTCGTACCGTGGACATGGGGGTGCGTCCCGTCGTGATGGATGAGGTACGCACGCTGGAATCGATGGAAGAGATCGGGGTCGCACTCATCGGCGGCGAGCGAGACCACGCCGGCGACAGCTCGCGCTCCCTCGTTTGCGAGACGAACCTGCATCGTCAACCAATCTGGTGCCACGACCGAGTCGGCGTCGGTGTTCGCGATCCAGACACGCTGGCTGACGAACGAGATTTTCTCGAGGCCGGCAGCGGTTGCGGTCCTGCGCGCTCGTCCAGCACTGCGGTGTCTGGTTTCGAGGACCAGATCAGACGCACCCATCATTCGTCGGGCAGCGGCCCAGGTGTTGTCCGTACAACTGTCGGCCGCGACCACGACACTCGAAGAGATCGAGAACGGAAGGGCTGACCGAGCGACCGAAACGGCGGCGAGCGCCCGTGAGATACGGCGCTGTTCGTTGTGGGCCGGGATGACGATGAGGACATGATCGATACTCGTCACGCCTGTTCCTCTCTTTGGGTGGGAAGCACGATGTGGTACTCGAATGGCCAAGCCAGAGGCTCGAGCGCTGACGCATCGAGGACCGGCGAGCGGTGGCCGGCGCCGACCTGACTCCGGTGACAGTTCAGGGCCGTTTGGCGGCGTTTCATCGTTTCGGTTGATAGCCGCAGACGGCGCAGGGGTTGTTCGAGGTCGGTGGGGCTTCGGTGATGCCAGCCCCAGAAGATGCCTTGCACCAGACGATCCCCGCTACGTAAGGCGACGTCGAGTGCCGCTCGGCCGATGGCCTCGTGATCGCAGTGGTGGTCGAGGTGCCAGGGGGCAGCGATGATGCAGCCAGGTGATCTGACGTCTTGGATGGCCCCAGCGAGAGCTGTGCTGTGTTCCTCGACACCTCCGTCGGGCAACCCGAGTCGAACGATGTCAATTCGGCCATCACCCATCGCTTCGACCGCCGCAAGCTGCTCGCCTCGGCGACGTTCGCCCAGGACCGACGGCGGCACGTCCGGATACGCAGCCTCGCCATCGGTCACGGCCAGGATCAGGACGTTGGCGCCGGCGTCGACCTGATGTGCGATGAGCCCGGCGAACATCAAGACTTCGTCGTCGGGATGCGGAGCCACGACCACCGTTCGCACGGGTGGGACCGACCAATCAGCGGCACCATCGCGGCGGCAACGCCACCGATCGACCGGCGTCGGGGTCTGCGACAGATCGTGCCCTGGGCTCGGTGCAGCGGGCATCGTGCTGCGCATCGCCTCGTCGCCATCTCGGGAATCGTCGGCCGGCTCGGATTTCACGAGGGCGAGATACCCCTCGGCCATCATGCCAAACCGAAGTTCTGCGGTGAACTTCAGTTTCTGCGGTCACCGGGGAGCGCTCGCTCGCCTGCCGATCACTTCACCACTGCCGATCACTTCGTGTCGAGGACCGAACTGACCCCGTCGATCGCCGGACCAGACTGGATTCCGTCCAGAAGTTCACGATCGATCGGATTCGGACCGTGGAGTACGCTGATGTCACCAGTGGTCTCCAGCACGACCGCGCGCACGTCCTCGAGGCGTAAGACATTCGCCTCTCGCAACTTCGCGATCACGTCGCTCCGCGTCACGCGAGCGGTCATGAGATTGTCGTAGAGAAACCGATCGCCATCCATCAACAGGATCGGTGTGTTGTCGACGATCTTCTCGGCACTCGATCGCCGCGACCGAATCAGCGAGACGAGTGCCTGTATCGCGAGCAGACTCACCACGGCCACGGCGCCGTTCGCCAACACGACTGACGACGTGGCGACGCCGCCCAGGATCGACCCGATCGACACCGTCACCGCGAAGTCGAAACTCGACATCTTCGAGAATGCCCGAAGGCCGACCGTGCGCACGGAAACGATGACGACCATGAGCATCAAGAGGGCCGACACCGGGACCTGCCACAAGTCGGCCCAGCCATCGATCAGCCATTCTGAGGGTCCTGCCACCAACATCTCGATGCTCCTGTGTTGTCGAACCGAACTGCTCTCAAGTCGGCACCAGCAGCTGCGACGACTGGTGACCGCTGGCTCCGAGGAACGATCTCAGTTGCACTCTCGCCTCAGGCGAAACTCCCAGGAAGGCAGATGTCAACACCCTAGGTGCTCGGTTCCTGTCGAGCGCATTGAGACCCATCACTGCGACGGTACGTTCGTCTGGCTCGAAGACGATCACCTCGATTCCACGCTCGGACAGCCGCTCGCACTCACGCCGGAGCTTGGTGGCGAAGCGATGCCGGAGAAGCCGATCCGGGCCCCTGGACACGGAGGCCCCCATCCCGGTCGTCGTCCTGGGGCCCGACATCGGCGAGAGCACGACGGCCACATCGATGTCGGCGTCCACCAGAACGTCCGCATTCGTCGGGGAGTGGACCGCCCCGTCGACATAGCGCCGCCCACCGATTCGGATCGGCCGAAAGACCCCCGGGATGGCGCAGGAAGCTGCGACCGCAGTACCGAGCTCGACGCTTCCTGTCTGATCGAACACGGTGCGGCGCCCCGAGCCTGCTCCGACGGCGACGATCGAAAGCTCGTCTTCGGGCCAACCAGACGACAAGCTCCCGAAATGGCGGAGCGTCGGTCGGGCATCGATCATGCCGAACGTCATGGCCGATATGGCAATGGTGGGAAAACTGGCGCGGTGTGTCGCGACGCTGGAGAGCGACCGCAGCACGTCTCCTGCAGTAGGTAGGGCGGGGGGTTGGATGCGGTGGCGCATTGCTTCGGCGACATCGAGAAACGATCGAACATCGGTGCGGTCCGGCAAAGGATCGACCTGTGCCCCCCACGCGGCGAGATCATCGACACTCACGCCGGATCGGAGGAGCGCTCCGACGATGCTCCCCGCCGACGTTCCGACGATCGCATTCGCCGATGCGGGGTCCCAGCCGGTATCGGTCATCAGAGCAAGCAGAGTCCCAGCATGGTAGGCCAATCCAGTGGTCCCGCCCGCCCCCAGGACGAGCCCGATTCTTGCCCGTGCGAGCGTCGCGGTCGAGACCGCGGAGGTCTCGCTTCGCGCCCCCGCATCCGTGTCTTCCACTCGGCTGCCGAAGCCGTCGTCGACGATGGTCACGATCTCTCCTCTGCTCGATCGAATGGCGGCGGCTCTACCCATCGCATCGCCGAACAAACCAGCTCGAGCTCCACCGTTCTGTGAACTGCCTTCGGTCCGACTACGACGATGTGTGGGTGTTCCGGCTACGACGGTGTGCGGGTTTGGACAGGCGCTCGCCGGGGGAACACCTGCAGAGCAGGGTCAGGGCAAACACCTGACGACGAACGACATCCGGGGGAGAACCGTGCAGACCAGCGCTCAGACCGAACGTCCGAAGACCAGCGGCAAGCGGGCAACGATCTATCGCATGGTGATGCCCGACCATGTGTGCCCCTATGGCATCAAGTCACTCGACCTGCTCGAACGAGAAGGCTTCGACGTCGAAGATGTTCACCTCGACACCGAGGAGAAGACCACGGCCTTTCGTGAGAAGTGGAACGTCGAAACCACGCCTCAGACATTCATCGACGGTGAGCTCGTGGGAACCCTCGACGATGTCCGCGAGTTCGTCGGACGCAAGCGCAAAGACGGCGGTGGCACCAGCTATTGGCCAGTGCTGTCGCTCTTCGCCATCACGTTCCTGATGGCCGTGGCCGCTGCTGCGGTCGCAGAGGATCAGTGGCTGAGTGTTCGCACGTTCGAATGGTTCGTCGCCTTCTCGATGTGCGGACTCGGCTATCTCAAGATTCGCGACGTCGAGAGCTTCTCCACCATGTTCTTGAACTACGACCTCCTGGCCAGACGCTGGGTTCCCTACAGCTACGTGTACCCGTTCGCCGAAACCGGTGCTGGCTTGCTGATGATCGGCGCAGTCCTCAATTGGGTCTCGGTACCCGTTGCCCTCATCATCGGCAGTATCGGCGCGGCCTCGGTGGCGAAGGCCGTCTACATCGACAAACGCGAGCTCAAGTGTGCTTGCGTCGGCGGAAGCAGCAACGTACCCCTCGGTTTCGTGTCGTTCACCGAGAACGTCACCATGGTGGCCATGGCGCTGTACATGGGCGCCAAGCACCTGGTCTGAGCGCGGATGTCGTCGGCACTCGCTCAGATGTTTCGGGCTGTCGATCCCGGGCATAGCGATGCCATGTCCGAGATCAACAACCCGTTCAAGAACGATGAGGTGGCTGCCGTCGCCCCAGCGGGGACCGGCAACGCAGTCGTCGATGCGCTGCAGGCGTCCACGTTCGACGTCGTCCTGCTCGCGGGTCCCACCGACACCGAAGCCATCGACATCGAGGGGGACGGCCTTGGAGCCTCCATCGTTCGATTCTTCCAGCAGGGCGAAGAACTCGACACGCTTCGGCACTTCAAGGAGCGCCTCGCGGAAGGCGATGATGTCGTACGCGTCATCGGGGTCGGCGAACGAGCCGACGAAGCAGCCCAGATCATCGTCGACAACGGCGGCGAGACGGTCTGGCACTACGGCAAGTGGACCTATCGCAAACTGCGTTGACCCCCACATCCACACTTCCAGAAGTTCCGTCGCTCGGGCCCGCAGGTGGGCCGCTGCGACGGAACCTCCGCTCTACCTCCAGAAGCTCCGTCGCTCGGGCCCGCAGGTGGGCCGCTGCGACGGAACCTCCGCAACAATCTCCGGCGGCGGATGTTTCGGGTCAAACGTTTCGGGTAACTCGCAGTCGGCAATCACACGTACAACGACACAAGGAGCGCACTCATGGCAACACCTTCCGTTCTTTCGTCCAGCAGCATCACCAACGACAATGTCCGCAATTCTCGAGGGGAAGACCTCGGCAAGATCGAAGATCTGATGATCGATCTGACCAACGGCACCGTCCGGTTTGCCGTTCTGTCGTTCGGAGGCTTCCTCGGCATGGGCGACAAGCTGTTCGCCGTGCCGTTCGATCAGCTTCGGGTCGACACCACCAATGAATGCTTCGTACTCGACGCCGACAAGTCCAAACTCGAGAACGCCCCTGGTTTCGACAAGGACAACTGGCCGAATTTCGCCGACGAGTCGATTGCCGACGACGTCACGTCGTACTACCGGTAAGTCGCTCATCGTTGCGGCGAACTCCCTCCCCGTCGCGACGATGACAACCGAAAGGACCGCCTCGATCTCAGGATCTTGGCGGTCCTTTCCGGTTCACCCATCAGGCACGACCGCTTCGAGATCTCACTGGACAACCAGCAGAAATCCGGAAGTCCAAAGGACGCCCCATGAAGACCCCACGATTGCTCCTTCAGCTCGCCGACGCCGACACCGATCTGGCTCGATTTGTGGTCGCGAAGCAACATCCGATCGTCGCTCTCACATTCCCCCAGCTCAGCAATGCGGCGAACCACTCGAAGATCTGGTTCGTCACTGCGGCCGCGAGCGCGGCGTTCGGTGGACGCCGAGGTCGACGGGCTGCCCTCCGCGGACTCCTGTCCATCGGCATCTCCTCGGCGGTCGCCAACGGGATGCTCAAGCCGCTCTTTCCTCGAACCCGCCCTCCGGTCGACCCCACGCTTCTCTCGATCGTTCGACGACCGCTGTCGTCGTCGTTCCCGTCGGGCCATTCCGCCTCGGCATCGGCCTACGCCGTTGCGACAGCGATGGAGGCCCCGGCGATGGCAGCACCCGTGGCTGCGTTGGCCGCAGGTGTGGCGTACTCGAGGATCACCACCGGTGTGCACTACCCCAGTGACGTCATCGCCGGCGCGGCCATCGGGGCAGCTGTCGCATCGGCCACCACCAAGATCTGGCCTCGCGTCGATCCGAACCCGGCCCGGGTGACCCCGACGCCATCTCGCTTCGTCATCGAGCCCTCACCGACCGGTGGTGGGCTCGTCGTCGTGGTCAACTCGGCGTCGGGATCAGCGGCCCACAGCACCGAGTTGGAGAAGATCGAGTCTGCGCTTCCCGATGCCACGATCCATCACATCGAGGATCCGAGTGAGCTCCAGTCGGCGTTCGACGACGCGGCACGAGCCGAGGGCACCATCGCCCTCGGAGCACTCGGCGGCGACGGGACCATCGGCGCCGCCGCGGCTGCGGCCCACGATGCCGGCGTTCCCCTGGTGGTGTTCCCTGGCGGCACCTTGAACCACTTCGCCCGTGATCTCGGCGTCTCCACCATCGACGAAGCGATCGAGGCCGTGCAGAATGGCCAACTCGTGGAGGTCGACGTCGCCACCATCGACGACCGGATGTTCCTCAACACGGCGAGCTTCGGCAGCTACTCCGAATTCGTCGAGGCTCGAGAGAAACACGAAGACAAGCTGGGCAAGTGGCCGGCCGTCGTCCTCGCCCTGGTCAACGTGCTTCGCCACGGCGAGCCGATCGAGGCAGAGCTCAACGGTTCGAGGCGAAAGATCTGGATGATCTTCATCGGCAACTGCGCGTACGACCCACCCGGGTTCGCTCCCGCCCACCGCGATCACCTCGACGACCGGCTCTTCGACGTCCGCATCATCGATGGGACCGACCCCCATGCCCGCCTGCGGCTCATCGGAGCGATCTTGACCGGGAGACTCGGCAGGTCGAGGGTCTACACACGAGAGCTGGTCGACGAACTCCGCATCTCGACGTCGAATTCGATCACGAGTCTCGCCGCCGACGGTGAGACGTTCCAGGGCAACGGGACATTCGTGGTCACCAAACTCGCTCACCGACTCCGAACCTTCGCCCCGCATCCCGACTGACTCGGCAGCGGGTCGGTGGCTGCTACTGGTCGAGGCCTGCTACTGGTCGAGCGAGATGAGCAGATCGCTCACGGTGTGCTTGTCTTCGAGGGGATGACGGAGGGATTGGTCATCGTTCACGTGGTAGCGATTCCGTCGACCGATCCGCTCGCTGCGAAGGTAGCCATCTCGCTCGAGCTCGTGGATGATTCGCTGCACGGCACCGACCGTGATGCCGACGGCATAGGCGATGTCTCGCTGGCGGACCTCGGGATTGCGGGCGATGACGATGAGCACATGGGCGTGGTTCGTGAGAAAGGTCCACGAAGGCACTGCAGTCTCAGGTGCTTGGAACATCGTCATCCACTTACTCCTATCATACGAGTGGGGCCAAAGCCAACTATTTGTTTGAGCTAATGTAACACACACTTCAGATTATAGCCTTTTAGTCATAGCCTTTCGGTTGTGTCTGTTGCGCGGCGCCATTAACGTAGACCCCATGGTTTTCGGGCTCCTGGCAGCACACCTCGCGGGCATCGTCGCGGCCGGCCTCTCCGGCCGACGGTCGATGCGAGCGGCACTCTCGGTGGCATCGATCGCTCCGCTCGCCACGGCACTGTGGGCCTCGAGTCGCATCATCGACGGAGCAGACCCGATCGTGTCCGAGGTGGTCTGGGTCGAAGGGCTCGACCTCACACTTCGCTTCCAGATCGACTCCCTCGCCCTGTTGATGACCTTGCTCGTGTCGGGCATCGGCGCCCTCGTGTTCCTCTACTCGACCGGCTACTTCGCCGCCGATGCCAAAGGCGCCGTCCGATTCCCGGCATCACTGCTCGCCTTCTCGTTCTCGATGCTCGGTCTCGTCTGGGCCGACTCGGTGTGGACGCTGTTCATCTTCTGGGAGTTCACCTCCATCACCTCGTTCCTCTTGGTCGGACACAAGAACACCGACGCCTCGGTTCGCACCGCAGCGCGCCGTGCCCTCCTCATCACCGGTGCCGGCGGGCTCGTGCTGCTGGCAGGCCTGCTGGTCCTGGTCCAAGAAAGCGGTGCCTCGACGCTCAGTGACATCGAGCCGGTGTCCGGCACCACCGGCACCCTGGCCGCCGTTCTGATCCTGATCGGGGCCGCCACCAAGTCGGCGCAGGTTCCGTTCCATGTCTGGCTTCCCGGAGCAATGGCAGCCCCCACTCCGGTGAGCGCCTACCTCCACTCGGCCACGATGGTGAAGGCCGGTGTGTTCCTGATCGCCGTGATGGGCCCGACCTTCGCCGAGGTCGACGCCTGGAAGGTCGTCGGCGCCGGATTCGGCATCACGTCGATGCTCTGGGGCGGCATCGGTGCGCTCCGCCATCGAGACGCCAAACTCATCCTGGCCTGGGGCACGGTGTCCCAGCTCGGACTCCTGGTGACACTCTTCGCCATCGGGTCGGCCAAAGCGGTCTTCGCCGGGGTGGCGATCCTCTTCGCTCATGCCCTGTTCAAGGCCACACTGTTCATGGTCGTCGGTGAAGTCGACATCCGAACCGGCACCCGAGACATCGCCGAGCTCGGCGGGCTGTGGCGTTCGATGCCGATCGCCTTCGCGGCTGCGGTGGCCGCCGGCCTCTCGATGGCGGGGGCTCCTCCCCTGCTCGGTTTCATGGCCAAAGAGGCGGCCGTCGAGGCCACACTCGGGCTGGCGGGCACCGAACGAGTCATCTTCCTGGGCGCCGTCGTCACCGGCTCCATCCTGACCGTCGCCTACACGACTCGATTCCTCATCACCGTGTTCGGCCCCGGACCGGACACGAAGGTGGCAGCACCACGATTGGCGATGAGCCTGCCAAGTGCGGCGCTCGCCCTCGCCGGAGTCGCCGGATACGTCTTCGTCGGAGGCGCCAACCGACTCGTGTCCGACGCCGCCGTCGAGCTCGCACCGAAGGCCGACGTCTACTCGCTCATCGCCTGGCCCGGGCTCACGACCGCCTTTGTCGTCTCCGCCGCGATCCTGGTGGTCGGAGGCGCCGTCGGCGCCGCGGTCACCCGTCTCGGCATCCGCGCAACCCCGAGATCGCTCGGCGCCGCTGGTGCCGATGCCGCGATCGACGGCATCCTCGACTTCGCCCCTCGGCTGACCGCACGGGTCCAGCACGGCTCCCTGCCTGTCTACATCGCCACGATGGCCGCGATGGCATCGCTTGCGGCCATCCCGTTCCTCACCGACTTCTCCACCGCCCATCTCGTGGCCTGGGACCATCCGTTCGAACCGGTCCTGGCGATCGCCGTTCTCGCTTCGGCCATCGCCGGCACATTCGTCGACACCCGCCTCGGAGCCGCCCTTGCGTTGGGCGCCGTCGGGCTCGGGATCTCCGCTCTGTTCGTGGTCTACGGGGCGCCCGATCTCGCACTCACACAGCTCCTGGTCGAGACCATCGTCGTCGTCGGATTCGTGCTCGGCCTCGGCCAGCTTCGCCGCAAGTTCCCGACCGCGGAGAACACCTGGCAGAGCATTCGCATCATCGTGGCGGTGGCCGGCGGACTCGCCGTGACCGTAGCCCTGGTGGCAGCGAGCGCAGCACCGACCGGCACGGCCCCACTCGAAGAACTCACCCGAGCCGCCGTCGACGACGGTGGCGGAAAGAACGTCGTCAACGTGATCCTCACCGACATCCGTGCGCTCGACACCCTGGGCGAAGTCGTCGTGCTCGCCACGGTCGCCATCGGCATCCTGGCCCTTGCCAGGGTCCGCAAGCTCGAGGACGCACGATGATCGCCTCGCGTTCTCCTGTGGTCCATCTCGGCATCCAGGCAGCAAGCCCGCTCGCTGTCGTGGTCGGCCTCTACCTCCTCTTCGCCGGCCACAACCGGCCCGGCGGTGGCTTTGCTGCGGGCCTGGTGCTCGGCGCCGTCGTCACCCTCCGCTCGGTTGCGGGGCTGCAACGACCTGCCCGTGCCAACAGCCTGATCGCCGGCGGCATCGCCGTCGTCGCTCTCACGGCGGCAGCCCCGCTGCTCTGGGGCGACAGCATGCTCGACCAGGCGTTGATCTCCCGTGAGCTTCCGGTCCTCGGTTACGTGAAGTCGGGCAGCGCCTTCATCTTCGACCTGGGGGTCACCGCCATCGTGGTCGGCCTCGTCATCGCACTGCTCTCCGGTCTCTCCACCGGCGAACTCGACCCCGAGGAGGGATCGTCGTGAGTATCGCTCTTCTCGTGATCGTCGGGGGCCTCACCTCGACAGGCCTCTATCTCATCACTGCACGCTCGCTGAGCAGAATCATCCTCGGCTTCTCGCTCCTCGGGCACGCCGGCGTGCTCGCCCTCCTCTCTGCCGGCGAACCGGGGATCGCGCCGATTGCCGGAGGCAGCGGCGACCTGTCCAACCCCGTGCCTCAGGCGCTTGCCCTCACCGCCATCGTCATCTCGTTCGGGCTCACGCTCTTCCTGCTCGCACTTGCCGGACGCCAACAGGCGCTGTCCGGTGACGACCTCGTGGAAGACGATCTCGAAGACGGCCGCATCGCTGGGGCAGCGTCGGATCATGGTGGAGTGAGATGAGCACACTCGTTGCCGCAACCATTCTCGCCCCACTCCTGTGTGCAGCGGCCGGCCTGGCGTTCCGCTCGAACGCCCTCCTCCGCGACGCCGTCACGCTCGTCGGCCTCATGGCGGCTGCCATCAGCTCGATCGTCCTCCTCGTCGGTGTCGCCGACGGCGGCACGCACGTCGTGCGAGTCGGCGGCTGGCACCCGGAGCTGGGCATCGTGCTCGTCGCCGACCTGTTCGCGGCCTTGGTCCTCCCGGTGGCGCTCACGATCATCGTCGTGGTCGAGATCTTCGCCATCGGACAGCGGCGCACGGCATGGGGTGCGAACCCCGAACTCGCCGGGCCCCTGTTGTGCATCCTCACCTCCGGAGTGTCGCTGGCCTTCCTGACCGGCGATCTGTTCACCCTGTTCGTGGCGTTCGAGATGATCCTCGTCTCGAGCTACGTGCTGCTGACCCACCAGGGTCAGCGAGGACAGATCCGCTCGGGCATGACCTACGTGGTCATGAACCTGCTGGCCTCCACCCTGTTCCTCATCGGCCTGGCCATCGTCTACGCCGCAACCGGCACCGTGAACATGGCGCTCGCCGCCGAGCGCATCCAAGAACTGTCCGATGGTGTCCGGCTCGGCATCGGGGCGTGGTTCCTCGTGGTGTTCGGCACGAAGGCGGCGATCTTCCCGTTGTTCTCCTGGCTGCCTGATTCCTATCCGACCGCGCCCACCACCATCACGGCCGTGTTCGCAGGATTGCTCACCAAGATCGGCATCTACGCCATGATCCGGTTCCACACCCTCACCGGGATGGAAGAACTGGGGCCGATCATGCTGATCCTCGCCGCCGTCACGATGATCGTCGGCGCCCTCGGGGCGCTGGCCCAGTCCGACGTCAAGCGGATCCTCTCGTTCCACATCATCAGCCAGATCGGGTACATGCTGATGGGCCTCGGGCTGTTCACACAGGCCGGAACCGCCGGCGCCATCCTCTTCCTCATCCATCACATGCCGGTGAAGACGGTGCTGTTCCTCGTCGGCGGTCTGATCGCGAACGACCAGGGAACCGCGGCGCTCGAGCGTAGCGGAGGCCTTGCGGCAAGGCGGCCGCTGATCGCCGTGTTCTTCGCCATTCCGGCACTCAGCCTTGCCGGACTGCCACCGTTCTCGGGGTTCGCCGCCAAGTTCGCCGTGATCTCGGCCGGGATCGAGAGCGCCGCGACCCCGTACGTGATCGTCGCCTTGTTCGGCGGCATCCTCACCCTGCTGTCGATGACCAAGATCTGGCTCGGTGTCTTCTGGGGCGAGGCTCCCGAACCCGACGGATACGCTCAGCTCATCCCTTCCGGAGGCAGCCGCAACACCATGCTTGCAGCGACCGGTCTGGCCATCGCCGGAACACTCGCGATCTCGCTGTTCGCCGGAACGCTCTTCGACCTCAGCGAACGAGCGGCCAACGAGCTGCGCTCACCGGGCCTCTACACCAGCGAGGTCATGTCATGACCCAGCTCCTCGCTCCTCGCAAGCTCGCCACGATCGCCTTTCTCACCCTGGTGTGGTGCGGACTCTGGGGTGAGGTGACCCCGGCCAACGTGCTCGGCGGTCTGGCCATCGCAATCGCGTTGGCCGCAACCGGCATCGGCACCCCGGGTGAAGGCGGCATCCGTCTCGGACCGCTCCTCCGCCTCGTCGGCCTCGTCCTCGTCGATCTCGCTCGCTCGACGGTCAACGTTGCTGCGGAGATCATCACCCCGACCGACAGCACCGACGAGTCCGTCATCGCCGTCGACGTACCCCTGCCGAGCAGGGACCATCTCCTGCTGCTCGTGGTCGCCGTCACCCTGACACCGGGGACGGCGGTCGTCGATGCCGACCCTGACACCGGAACGCTGTACCTCCATCTGCTTCACGACAAGCGTCGAGATTCCACGATCGAACACGTTCACGAACTCGCACGGCTGGCCTGTGCCGCCCTGCCGGTGCCCGCTGCCGAGGAGGCACCGACATGATCTTCGCCATCGCCTGCTTCGTCTTTGCTGCGCTGTGTTCGACCTACCGGGTTCTCGTCGGCCCCGGACTCGCCGAACGAGTCATGGCCCTCGACGTCACGCTGATCTCGCTCATGGGAGCGGTTGCCGTCGACGCAGCACGCCGCGACGACACCACCTATCTCGTACTCCTCGTCGTGATCGCCATCATCGGATTCACGGCCACGGTCGCCGCAAGCAAGTTCCTCGAATACGAACTCGAGACACAGCGCCAGACCGAACCACAGAGCAAAACCGAACCACCGAGCGACGGGATTCGACCATGACGGTGTTCGCCACGGCGCTCATGATCCTCGGTGGTGGCGTCGCCGTCCTCGCCGGCATCGGCGTCCTCCGCTTCGAAACCACCTATGCCCGGCTGCATGCGGCCGGCAAGGCCAGTCCGGTGGCCTTCCTCATCGCTGCCATCGGTGCAAGCATCGAACTGGGTGCCTCGGCGGCTGCGACGTTGCTCATCGCCAGTGTTGCGATGGTCCTCACCCTGCCGGTGGGTGTACATCTCCTCTTCCGGGCCGTCCACCGAACGTCGGACAACGAGCACCTCGTCGTCGACGACCTCACCCCGGCCGAAGCCGCCTCACGCGACTCCGATCGCTAGCGAACAACCCCAAGGCAAGGAGCCATGCACGTGTCGACCCCTTTCAAACCGAATGCAGACGAACTCCTCGAACGCAACGCCCGACAGGCCGAACAGTTCGACGGCACCGGCCTCGAGGTCGCACCGATCCGCCATCTTGCGGTCGTGGCATGCATGGATTCCCGCATCGACACGTTCAAGGTCCTCGGCCTGGAGAATGGTGAGGCGCACATCATCCGCAATGCCGGTGGAGTCATCACCGATGACACCATCCGGTCGCTGTGCCTGTCGCAACGCCTCCTGGGCACGCGAGAGATCATCCTCATCCATCACACCGACTGCGGACTCCAGAAGGTCGACGAAGACGACTTCCGCAACGAGCTGCAAGACGAGATCGGGGTGAAGCCCTGGTGGTCACTCGAGGCATTCACCGATCCGTACCGAGACGTGCGTCAGTCGATCGAACGACTTCTGCTCACACCGTTCCTCCCCCACAAGCAACACATCCGCGGGTTCGTCTACGACGTCACCGACGGGCGCCTGTACGAGTCAGCGCCCTCCTAGACACGTTCGCGAGCAACATCGCGAGCGCAAGGATTCACCACACGATCGCCGGCGGGACGGCGGCGATCGTGTTCAGCCAGCCCGGGTAGCCGTGGGAAGCGCTGCACTCGAGCTTCAGCTCGGCGGGACGAGACCGTTCGGCACACAGAGTCGCCCACGTCTCGTGGAGTGAGCGGCGGTGGCCGTCGGCCGGTCCGAACGCGGCCAGAGCGAAGGTCCAGGCC
>RCMY010003155.1_pt1 | contig 14706 bp, 16 predicted proteins | sample 2041341 | NCBI WGS metagenome assembly RCMY01 (sample SAMN09708234, study PRJNA481090) | Marine sediment metagenome, whole genome shotgun sequencing project.
CGTTTCAACCCTGATCCGCGCACCTGCACGAGCTTCGTCAAGATGGCGAATATGGGTCTCGGCGGTGAAATAGCTGCCGCCCTTGGCGATGTAGTCCGGGGTGCAACCGACGATAATCATCAGACGGTCGGTGGCATCGCCGAACGCTTGCAAATAGCGCGCCTCGTTCATGTGACCGTTGTAATCCGTCCAATCCAGCGGCACGGCGCGGTCAACGGTGAGAACGGGCTGATCGAGTTTGCCTAAATCCGTCAGCGTTTCAGGGATGCGGCGCGTCTGGTTCATGACCTTGTCGTGGGTGTTCAGCAATGCCCCCGCACCCCAGTCACGCGCCTTGAGCGTGCGCATCATGCCAACAAGGTTGGCGTCGCGGTGGCGTTCCAACTCGCGGATCGAATACATGCCCGATTGTGCGTCGGATTGGCTCCCGATCTGGTCAATCAGGTCCTCCGTCAATTCCGGCACGTCCATCAGCTTGGTCCACGGCCATGACAGACACGGCCCGAATTGCTCGATGAAATGCCGCATCCCCGCTTCGCCGCCGGCAATGCGGTAGGTTTCAAACAGCCCCATCTGCGCCCAGCGCAACCCGAAGCCCATACGAATGGCGTCATCAATTTCTTCCGTGGTGGCGATGCCGTCCTTGATCAGCCACAAGGCCTCGCGCCAGACGGCTTCCAGAAAACGATCCGCAATATGGGCGTCGATTTCTTTCTTCACCATCAGGGGGAACATGCCGATGCCGCGCAGCGTCTCTTCGACACCGCCAAGCATGTCCGCATTTGCGTCGGTGCCGACGACCTCAATCAGGGGCAACAGGTAGACGGGGTTGAACGGATGGCACACGACAATCTGTTCAGGACGGCTGGCTCCGTCTTGCAATTCTGACGGTTTAAAGCCGGACGTAGAGGAGCCGATGATCGCGTCGGCACTGCAATGGTCCTGCAAAGACCGGTAAACCTTGTGTTTCAGGTCCAGACGTTCAGGCACACTTTCCTGAATCCACGCTGCACCTTTGACAGCATCGGCCATGTCCTCGTGGAACGTCAACGTGCCCTCATCCGGCATCGCCATATCGTAGAGTCCCGGCAATGACGCACGCGCGTTGTCGAGTACTTCGCCGATCTTGCGCTGTGCTTCCGGATCGGGGTCGAACACCTGCACGTCCCATCCGTTGAGCAAGAACCGCGCGGCCCAGCCGCCTCCGATGACGCCACCGCCAATAATCGCTGCTATTTGTGCCAATTCCTGCTCCTCGCAAAGTTCCAAAAGTTCCGCGCATGCGAGGCTAAATCACCCCGCGCGTCAAGCAGTTAGGCCGCTGGCTGTTGGCGCTTGTTCAACTTGACCCGCAGTGGTCGCCCCGTCACCTGACCTGATCAAGTTGTGCCAGATTGTACCCGAACCACTCCATGATCTCCCGCGCCGCCGTGATCCTGTCACCGCCGCCGCTGATATTTTTGTCCATGATCCAGCCGAACTCGCCAGTCGGCGTGCCGATGGCGGCTGTGCGGTCGTCAAAATCCATCCACATCACCCAGAGTTCCGCGTCAAACAACCCGGCAGGAGGATCAACGGGCGTCCAGCGGCCGGGGCCGGTTGGTGCAAGCAGAACAAGGGTTTCCACCGCGCTGCAGACGTTTCCCTCGCACACGGAGCGCTTCACCGTCATCTGCAATGCGCCCTCTGGCAACGGTGACAGCGTCATGGCGAACTTCGGCCCTGACGGGCTGGCAAACCTCTGTCGAATGGCCCAGTCGCCCGCCAGTCTGTCTGCCGTGACGTTGGTTTGCGAGGCAATTTGCGCCGATGGATTTCGGAACACGTCGGTTTGTGTCAAAACGGGCGGTTCGGGCGTACACCCGACGATAAGAGCCAACACCAGTCCCGCTAAAATTCGCATCATTTCCGCCTTTTAACTGCCTGCACAAAACGCGCCGTCCGGCCCCATTACAATCTGTCCACCCTGTCCGATGCAGGTGGTTTCTTCCACCATTGTCACGCCAAAGGCTTCCGGCATAGAGGGTTGCGCAGGCACCGGCGCGCAATTTGCCGTTGCCACGAGTGCGATGATCCCAAAGGCACACATGGCGCGGGGCATGGCGGCTCGTGTCATCGGCTGGGCGTCATGACGCGGTTATGCAGGGGCGTATGCCATCATGCGCGTGGTGCCTGCTTTACCAGCCCCAGTTTTTCACGCACCTCGGCAGGGCCAATCACCCGAGCGCCAAGGTTTTCGATGATGCCATGGGCGCGTTCAACCAGTTGCGCGTTGGTGGCCAAAACACCGCGATCCAGCATCAGGTTATCTTCCAAGCCGACACGCACATTGCCGCCCGCCAGCACAGAAGCTGCGACATAAGGCATCTGGCTGCGACCAAGCCCGAACGCTGAAAACGTCCATTCAGTCGGAATATTGTTCACCATTGCCATAAATGTGTTCAGATCGTCCGGCGCGCCCCATGGCACCCCCATGCACAGTTGAACCAGCGCGTCGCGCTTCAAAATGCCCTCTTCGACGAGCTGCTTGGCAAACCAGAGGTGTCCCGTGTCAAAGGCTTCAATCTCGGGTTTTACGCCCAGATCGGTCATCATCTGACCCATGGCGCGCAACATGCCGGGCGTGTTGGTCATCACATAGTCGGCCTCGGCGAAGTTCATCGTGCCGCAATCGAGCGTGCAAATTTCTGGCAGACACTCTGCCACATGGGCCACCCGTTCGGTCGCGCCGACCATATCGGTGCCTGCAACGGTCGGCAAAGGCTGCTCCACGCCGCCAAACACCATATCACCGCCCATGCCCGCCGTCAGGTTCAGCACGACATCAACGTCAGAGGCTCGGATCCGGTCGGTCAGTTCGCGATAAAGGTCCAGCCGACGGCTCGGCACGCCGGTTTCAGGATCGCGCACATGACAATGTACCACTGCCGCGCCCGCCTTTGCCGCATCAATGGCACTGGCCGCGATCTGCTCGGGCGAGCGCGGCACATGCGGACTGCGGTCCTGCGTGCTGCCCGACCCTGTGATAGCTGCGGTGATAAACACCTCTCGGTTCATCTGTAACGGCATAACGGCCCCCCTTTTGCGGCAGACCTTATCTCCCTCACCTTGACACGCAAGCCCTCAAACGGCGTCATCCGCCCATGACCGACATCACGCACGCCACCCCCGCCGACCTGCCCGCACTTCTGGATATGATCCGCGCCCTGTCCGCCGTTCACGGCGACACGGCTCGGGTGACGCTGCACGCGCTCGAGACCATACTTTTCGGGCCGGCAGCGATGGCGACGGCTTTGATTGCCAAGCGAAATAATCAACCCGTCGGCTATGCTGGGCTGACACCATCAATGGTGCTGCACGACGGCCTTGTAAAAATCGAAATCCATCATCTGTACGTCAGTGAAAGCGTCCGATCCAAAGGCGTGGGCAAAGCGCTGATCCGTGCCGCTAAAATCCATGCGCGCTCGGTAGGGGCAACGCGTTTGACCATCGGAACCGATGCGAACAATGCCTCTGCTATCGCCGCCTACCGCGCGATGGATATGCTGGAAGAAATCACTGGCGACGGGCCGCGCTTTCGTGTCGATTTGACCACCTGATGCTGTCCGCCGCCGGATCAGGTACTCAGTAAGGCATCGGATGATCGCGGTGGACGCTGTCGATGTCTGTCAAAACCTCGTCTGACAACTCCAGATCACGACCCTCCAGCAGAGACGCCAGTTGCTCGGATGTCGACGCGCCCAAGATCGCGCTTACCTTGAATGGACGCGACCGCTGGAATGCCAACGCCATGTGAGGCAACGAGAGTCCGTGTTTCTGCGCCACCTCAAGATAGGCCTCCACAGCCGCGAAAACGCGCGGCGTCACACGCCCACCAAGCTTTGGTCCGAACGTCATACGCGATCCGTCGGGCACAGCACCGTTCTGGTATTTTCCAGTCAGCAGACCCGTCGCCAAGGGGGAATAGGAGAACAGGATCACGTCCTCGTTCACCGACATTTCCGCCATGTCGGTGTCATACAAACGATGCAACAGCGAATATTCGTTCTGCACAGACGCCACACGCGGCGCGCCGATCTGTTCGGCGACGTCGATCCATTTGGTGGTGCCCCAAGCGGAGTCATTTGACAGACCGAACGCCCGGATTTTGCCCGCAGCCTGCGCCTGTTTCAACTTTTCCAAGACCCCTGCGATGTGGTCCATGTTCTTGGCGCGGTCCTGCCCGCTGGGATTAAAGTCCCAGTTCTGGCGAAACGCATAAGAGCCGCGCATGGGCCAATGCAGCTGGTAAAGGTCAATGTAATCCGTGCCCAGCCGTTGCAGGTTCCCGTCCAGCACGTCCAGAATATTGTCCTCACTATAGCCTTCGCCGCCGCGGATATTCGGGCTGTCTGCGCCGGCTTTGGTTGCCAACACAACATCTTCGCGCCGACCTGTGGCGGCAAACCAGTCCCCAATGCAGCGCTCGGTATTGCCGACGGTTTCCTTGCGCATCGGGTTGACCGGATACATTTCCGCCGTATCGACAAAGTTGATCCCCGCATCCAGCGCCATATCAATCTGGCGGTGCGCATCTTCGGCGGGCGTCTGCGTCGAGAATGTCATGGTGCCCAAGCACCAGTCGCTGACCATAATGCCTGTTCGGCCCAACTCGATCTGTTTCATCTTTGATCCTCATACTGCGTTGCGGCGGCAACATAGGCCGATGTCGGGGGTGCGCAACCCTGCGAGGGTCATAATAGAGACAACTTGCCGCTGGAGTCAGTCCACGACGCCGCAGGTCGAATAAGCCCTAGAAGTCCGATGCGACTTGGTGGCTTATGGGGCTTATGCGGATGTTGATTTCCTTTGCTGCGCTTTTGCTGTCTGTCGCCTTGCTTCAGCTTTCGTCTGGTGCTGTGGGTCCGTTGGATGCGCTGACGGGATTGAACGACGGGTTCACGCGGGGCGAAGTCGGTTTCCTTGGCTCGATGCACTTTTTCGGCTTCTTCATCGGCTGTTGGTGGGCTCCACGCCTGATGGGCAACGTCGGCCACGCCCGCGCCTTTGCGGTGTTCACTGCCATGGGTGCCATCGGCATGGCAGGGCACATCCTGAGTATTGATCCAACCGTCTGGGCATTCTTGCGCATCATGTCGGGTATCTGCATCGCGGGCTGTTACACCGTCATCGAAAGCTGGCTTCAGGCCAAAGTCAGCAACGAAACACGTGGCCGTGCGATGGGGATGTACCGGATCGTAGACCTTGGCGGCAGCCTCGTGGCGCAACTGTTGATCGGTTCGCTCGCCAGCATGGAAACCTATGTCGCCTATAACCTGCTGACAATTTTATGCTGTGCGTCCCTGTTGCCGCTGGCCCTGACACGGGTGCCGCAGCCCGACATTCCAGACGCCCCGCGCTTGCGCCCGTCGCTGGCATGGCGCATGTCGCCACTGGCGGTTGCGGGGGTCTTGGTGTCGGCACTTTCGGGCGCATCGTTCCGGATGGTCGGGCCAATCTACGGGCAAGAAGTCGGGCTGGCCGCAAGCCAGATCGGGCTGTTTCTGGCGGCCTACGTCGCGGGGGGCGCGGCGGCGCAGTACCCGACGGGCTGGCTCGCCGATAAATATGACCGCCCTTGGGTTATGATCTGGCTATCGGTTGCCGCAATTGTCGCCTGCGCGGTGACGGTCTCGGCTTCCGGCCTGGGCACGGCTGGGGTGATGCTGAGTGCGGCGCTGTTCGGGTTGACCACCTTCCCCGTCTATTCCGTCGCCGCCGCCCATGCCCACGATTTTGCAACCTCCGAAGAACGGATCGAACTCTCCGCTGGATTGATGTTCTTTTATGCCGTCGGTGCCATCGCCGCGCCTTGGATTACGTCCCAACTGATCGAATCTTTCGGGCCGTCGGCGCTGTTCTATTTCATCTCGCTGGGCCACATCGGCTTGATTATCTTCGGGCTCCGCCGGATGCGCGTGCGCGACACCCGCGAAGACAAAACCCGCTACGTTTATGCACCGCGCACGTCCTTTACGATTGGGAGACTGCTGGGACGCTCGCGGGATCGCTGACACGCACTGGCATTTCAAACCATCGTGCTTACGTAATTGGTTGTGACAGAAAGATACAGCACAACCAAAACGGGAGAGCATTATGACGTATGATTTTTCAGGCAAAACGGCGATTGTCACAGGCGGCGGATCGGGGATCGGGGCGGCAATCTGTCAGCATCTCGCCCGTGATGGCGCTACGGTTATCGTTGCCGACATTGATTTATCGGCGGCGCAATCCGTGGCAAAAGACATCGGCGACACAGCCCATGCGTTCGAGGTCGACACTGCCAAGCCCGAGATGGTCGAAGCGATGGTCGATTTCGCTGTGCAAAAAGGCGGCGCATTGCATCACGTGGTCAACAACGCCGGTGTCGGTGGTCCATCGGCTCCTATGGGCGAATACCCGGTAGACAGCTGGCAAAGCGTGATCGACATCAACCTCAACGGCGTTTTCTACGGTATGCGCTATACCTTGCCCGAAATTGAAAAGGCAGGCGGCGGGTCTATCGTCAACATGGCGTCGATCCTTGGCTCTGTCGGCATTGCCAATTCGGGCGCCTATGTCGCTGCAAAACACGGCGTTGTCGGGCTGACGAAAACGGCCGCGATGGAATACGCCGAAAAAGGCATCCGCGTGAACTCTGTCGGACCGGGCTTTATCCAGACACCGCTGCTGGAAAACAACATGGATCAGGACACAATGGACGGGATCGCCGCAATGCACCCTATCAAACGCCTTGGAACCTCGGACGAGGTCGCAGCGCTTGTGTGTTTTCTGCTGTCTGACAACGCCAGCTTTGTGACCGGTAGCTATCATCTGGTCGATGGCGGTTACACCGCACAGTAGCGCGTGCGGCGAATGGGGGGGCGTAGAAATGCGCGCGCCCCCTAGCCCTTTTTGACTGGTCCGCGTAAACGGTTTTCGAAATCACATAAAGAAGACCGGTATGGCACGTCACCTCATCACCTCCGCGATCCCGTATATCAACGGCATCAAACACCTCGGCAACTTGATCGGCAGCCAATTGCCCGCCGATCTTTATGCACGCTACCTGCGTGGGCGCGGGGATGAGGTTTTGTTTCTGTGCGCGACGGACGAACACGGCACGCCGGCGGAACTGGCTGCAGCCAAGGCCGGCAAGCCGGTTGCGGAATATTGTGCAGAGATGTGGGCGGTTCAGGCGGAACTGGCAGACGGGTTCGGCCTGTCGTTTGATCACTACGGGCGCTCGTCTTCCGAACAGAACCGCAAGCTGACACAACATTTTGCAGGCGTGCTGGCGGACAACGGATTGATCGAGGAACGCACCGAGACCCAGATGTATTCCCATGCTGATGGTCGCTACCTGCCGGACCGCTATATTGAGGGCACCTGCCCCAACTGCGGGTTCGAAAGCGCACGTGGGGATCAATGTGACAACTGCACGAAACAGCTTGATCCGGTCGATCTGATTAATCCGCGCTCGACGATTTCCGGTTCCACCGATCTGGAAATGCGCGACACCAAACACCTGTACCTGCTGCAATCCAAGCTGAAGGATGACATCGAAGCGTGGATCGACTCGCAAGATGGCTGGCCTGTGCTGACGACGTCAATTGCCAAGAAATGGCTGCATGACGGCGACGGCTTACAGGATCGTGGCATCACCCGTGACCTTGACTGGGGCGTGCCCGTGATGCGCGGCGATGAGCCGTGGCCCGGCATGGAAGGCAAAGTATTTTACGTCTGGTTTGACGCGCCGATCGAATACATCGCCTGTGCGCAGGAATGGGTCGATGCTGGCAAAGGCGACGATTGGGCGCGCTGGTGGCGGACCGACAAAGGTGCGGATGACGTGCGCTACACCCAGTTCATGGGCAAAGACAACGTGCCGTTCCACACGCTGAGTTTCCCCGCGACGATCATCGGGTCGGGTGAACCGTGGAAACGCGTCGATTATCTAAAATCGTTCAACTACCTGAATTACGATGGCGGTCAGTTCTCTACATCGCGCGGGCGCGGTGTGTTTATGGATCAAGCGTTGGAAATCCTGCCTGCTGACTATTGGCGCTGGTGGCTGCTGTCCCGCGCCCCCGAAACCTCGGATTCGGAGTTCACATGGGAGCAGTTCCAGACCGACTGCAACAAAGACCTTGCCGATGTGTTGGGTAACTTCGTCAGCCGCGTGACCAAATTCTGTAAGTCCAAATTCTCCGAAGAGGTTCCTGCTGGCGCAGAATTTGGGGCGCCCGAGGCAGCACTTATCGCAGATTTGCAGACGCGGCTTGCGGCCTACGAAACGGCAATGGATAAAATTGAAATCCGCAAGGCAGCAGCAGAACTTCGGGCGATGTGGGCGTCGGGCAATGAATACCTTCAGGCGGCAGCCCCTTGGACCGTCTTCAAAACGGATCCCGATCAGGCGGCGGCGCAAATCCGCCTCGCCCTGAACCTGATCCGCATTTATGCGATTCTGTCCGCGCCGTTCATCCCCACTGCATCCGCGAAACTGCTATCAGCGATGAACACATTGGACATGGAATGGCCGTCAGACATGGCCGCAGCGGTGCAGGCTCTGCCCGCTGGCCACGCCTTCCGTGTCCCCGAAAACCTGTTTGCGAAGATCACCGATGAGCAGCGGGAAGAGTGGTCCGCGAAATTCGCTGGCACCCGCGATTGAGGCGCAGCCGATAAAGCGTCCTAGTTGCCAGCGGCAGGAGCAGCGGTATCGTCAACGACTGCCGGAGCAGTGGCAGCAGGATCGTCAGCTGCGGCTTCCGTCGCATCTTCTTCTGTGACCTCATCCGCACCAGTGAAGAAGATTGCGGCAACGGCAGCCAGTAGAAGAACCACGACGAACCCGATCAGTGGGGCGCTGTGGCGACGGGATTGTTTGTCGAGGTTGGTATCTGGCGGTGCCATTGTAGTTCCTTTCAGGGGTTGAATCATAAAACACCCGAACCCATGCATTGGTTCCAACCTAATTTTGCATGCGGGCGTGCCGCTCACGGCATCGTCATGCCGATCCCGCCACGGCCTCGATTTCCAGACTTAACAGTCCTAGAAAACCTGTTAACCTCTTGGAAATTGAAATTTCTGTTGGAGTTCCTTTATGCGTACCCTGCTTGCTGCCGCCTTCTCAATTCTCGCTGTGCCAGCCGTTGCTGCCCCCTGCGGCAATGACTCGTCCGGCTTTTCCGCCTGGAAACAAGCCTTCGCCAGCGAAGCCGCTGCTGCGGGCGTCGGATCGGCCGGCCTGAACGCGCTGGCCAACGCCAGTTACAGCCAATCCACCATCAACGCCGACCGCAACCAGACCGGTGTGCGCTACGAGTTGAACGAATTCATCCGCATCCGCCTTGGCAGCCTCGATAGCTTCGCCAGCCAGATGCAGCGTGAGCGCAACAAGAACCCGAGCTTCTACACCTCCCTGGAAAGTGCCTATGGCGTGCCTGCGGGCATTTTGCTGGCCATTCACGGCATGGAGACAGGTTTTGGCCGCACGATGGGCAACACCCCTGTTGTCGACAGCATCACCACCGTCGCCTATGACTGCCGCCGCTCGGATTTCTTCACCCCTCACGCCATCGCTGCACTGATTTTAGTGGATCGCGGTGGTCTGGCGCCGAACCAACGCGGCGCCGCGCATGGTGAAATGGGTCATACGCAATTCTTGCCAGGCAACGCTTTGCGCTACGGCGTGGATGCGGACGGCAATGGCCGTGTGGACTTTTATTCGCTGTCCGACAGCCTCGCCTCGACCGCGAACTTCCTGCGCCAAAAAGGTTGGCAGCCGGGACAAGGGTTCCAGGAAGGCAGCGCAAACTTCCGCGTGCTGAATGAATGGAACGCGGCGACGGTCTACCAGCAGGCTATCGCGCTGAGCGCGGCGCGAGTGCAGTAAGACGTCGCGTCCTGTACTTTGAACCTGAGAGCTTTTGTTGAAGGCTCTTGGGTTTGGGGTTTGAGGGTTGGCTAGGACGGGTGGGAGCTTGATCTGGTGAGATAAGGGTTCTGCATGCTCTCATCGTTTTTGCAAAACGACTGCCACATGCGGGTGTACCTACCTTTTCTTAAAAGGCGCATTCTCCTACTGGAGAATGCGCCTTTTATGCTGGTACCCACGGCCGGACTCGAACCGGCACGGCCATACGGCCAAGAGATTTTAAGTCTCCAGTGTCTACCATTCCACCACGCGGGCCAGCACGGGGCAACATAGGCAAATCGTCGGCGGCGTCTAGTCAGATATCGGTCTCAAGTGGGCCAATCAGCAATGCGCGCTCTGCCAGCCACGGGTTAATCGCCAGCGCGTCGCGCAAAACCGTCTGTGCTTCGTCGTCGCGGCCCAATTCGATCAGGGTGCGGGCCTTGCCAGTAAGCGCGCCCAGATGGGCGGGCTGCAAGGCAATCGCGGCATCCAGATCGACCAATGCTGCTTCGAAATCGAAAGACAAAAATGCAGCATAAGCGCGTTGGTTGTAGCCTTCGGCGTAGCTTGGACAATAGGCGATCAGATCACTCAACACATTTCGGCTGGCGGCGTAATCTCCGTACCGCTGATGGGCAAGACCTTCGTCCAGCAGGGCTTGCGCGACGCCGTCAGGCGCATCGAGCCAGATTTCCCACATCTCTCCTGCCAAGGCCTGCGCTGCGCCCTCGTTCGGGGCCAGTTGCATCTGTTCAATAATCGAAGAAACCGCGGCGCTATGATCCGTGCCCGCCGGACAGTCTGCAAAGACAGGCGCGGCAATGAGGCTAAGGAGACATGCAAGTTTCATGTGGTCCATGATGGCGCATTGCCGGCGTTCGTCAACTCGACCAGCTTTGCGTCACCGTGGCTTCGTCTTTGACGGCCTGCATCGCCACATAGGTCGAGGTGTTGGCCACATGCGGCAAAGTCGACAATCTGTCAGCCAGAACAAGGCGATAGCTGCCCATTCCGCTTGTGCGAACCTTTAGCAGATAATCAAAAGATCCGGCGATCAGGTGGCACTGCTCAATCTCGGGAATTTGGGCGACGGCTTTGTTGAACGCCTCCAACGCAGCTTCTCTCGTATCGCTGAGCTTCACTTCAACGAAGGCGACGTGGTCACGCCCTAACAAAATCGGATCGAATAAGGCACGGTAACCCCGGATCACGCCCGTCTCTTCTAACCGTCGCAGCCGCGCCTGTGTCGGCGATTTGGACAGCCCGATCCGTTTCGCCAGATCGGTGACGGTGATTCTGCCCTCAACGGCGATGACATCAAGAATTTTGCTGTCGAACCCGTCCAAGTCAAAAGTCGTATCGGCCATTACTGTCCCTCGTGTCAGTCGATCCACTAAGTTCAGGCCTTTATCACAGTCCATTATTCTCCGTCTACACCTCACGTGGGGGCGATCGACCCCGCACTGCCGCTGCGTCGCGTATCCCCGCGCCCTGCCGCTATGAAAGCCCGAGCGTAAGGTGTGCAGTTAGCATCTTGACCGCCAGCAGTGATTGACGGACGTTCACTTCATGTTTCCAATCCGTGATCACAACCCGTCTGAACGTACGCCCTATGTCACCTATCTTTTGATAGCGATCAACGTCGCGGTCTTTGCATGGCAATACGGGGCGCTGCAAAACGTCGGGGCGAGCAATGAGTTTCTGAAAGATTACGCCTTCTGGCCGATCCTGTTTGAGCAGGGCAACGGGCACGTGGGCGTAGTCACGCACATGTTCTTACATGGCGGCTTTATGCATCTGGCCGGTAACATGCTGTTTTTGTATATCTTTGGCGACAATATGGAAGAGGAGATGGGCCACATCCCTTTTGCGATTTTCTACATTGTCAGCGGGCTTGCCGCCGCCTACCTGCAATATCTGCCAAACCCGAGCAGTACCGTGCCTATGGTCGGCGCATCCGGTGCGATTGCTGGCGTCATGGGAGGCTATCTGTTGATGTTTCCACGCGCGAGAGTGGATGTCCTGTTCATCTTTGTGATCTTCTTTCGCATCTTCCCGATCCCGTCGTTTATCGTCCTTGGCGTATGGATGTCCCTTCAGGTCTTTAACGGTTTGGGCAGCGATCTGAACGGCGGCGGCACGGCGTATTGGGCACATGTCGGCGGGTTTGTCGCGGGGATGGTCATGACCGTCCCGATCTGGTTGCGGCGCGGAGCTGCGCGATACTGGAAGCGCACGGACGGCCACCCGCCCCACCCCGACACCGATTTCCCGACATCCAGTGTTCCGATAATCCGGCGGCGCAAATGACGAAAGTGACCTGCCACTGCGGTGCCGTTGAACTGCGCGTGACGCTGGCGGATGGTTTGGCGAGCGCGGGACGCTGCGATTGCTCATTTTGTCGTCGTCGCGGGGCTGTGACGGTGACCGTTAAAAAGGCTGATCTGGAGGTGGTAAAGGGGGCCGAAAATCTAACCCGCTACACCTTCGGAACGCACACTGCCCAGCACCACTTTTGCAAGACATGCGGGATTTACACGCACCATCAGCGCCGCTCCAACCCCGATGAATACGGGGTCAACATGGGCGGCATCGAGGGCGTGAACCCCGCCGAACATGAACCCGTTAAATGGAGTGACGGGGTCAATCACCCGTCCGACCGAAAGGCCTGATATGCCCAAACTAGACGCAATTGCGATCACCTCGTCCGACATGGCCAAGACCGTGGCTTTCTACTCGATGATCGGGTTCGAATTTGGCCCCTTCGGGCCGGACGACCAGCACGTGGAACCCATCACCAAAGACGGCGACGTGCGCTTGATGATCGACACGGCCGAACTGATGGAACAGTTGATCGGCGTGCGCCCGACACCGCCGAACCATTCGAGTTTTGCCTTGCTGTGCGACAGCCCTGCGGAGGTGGATGACATCGCCGAAAAACTGAAAGCGGCAGGTCATTCATTGACGGTAGAGCCGTGGGACGCCTTTTGGGGGCAGCGGTATGCGACCGTCAAAGACCCCGACGGCTATCAAGTCGATTTGTTCGCGGCGCTGTAATCAGACTTTCCTCGAAAGTCTGTGCACAAAGTCTTTGAAAGACTTTGACCTGCTAGCGACGGATAACTTTGGCAAATTTCTCAAAGATCGGTTCGGCGGCACAGATCACCGCACTGTCGGCCATGATGTCACCGTCCTTGGCGAGCGGCTCGACGATGCCGCCTGCTTCGCGCACGATAATCAAGCCAGCGGCCATATCCCATGAATTGAGGCGACGTTCCCAGAACCCGTCATAACGCCCCGCGGCCACGTAGGCCAAGTCCAGCGCCGCAGAGCCCCAACGGCGCACACCGGCGCAGGTTGGCAGAATGCGCGCGAGGTCTTGCAAGGTTTCCGGCAAATCGCTGCGGCCGCCAAACGGCAGTCCGGTTGCAAACACGGATTCAATCATACGCGAACGGCCCGACACGCGCAGACGCTTTTCGTTCATCCATGCGCCGTTGCCCTTTTCAGCGTAGAACAATTCGTCTTTGACCGGATCGTAAATCACGCCAATAACGACCTGCCCTTTATGCTCCAGCGCGATGGAAACCGCCCAATGGGGCAGCCCGTGCAAAAAGTTCGTGGTGCCATCCAGCGGGTCGACGATCCAGCGGCGCGTCGGGTCTTCGCCGTCGATCTGTGTGCCCTCTTCGCCAAGAAAACCGTAGGTCGGACGTGCTTCCATCAAGGCTTCGCGGATCAGGTATTCAGCATTTTTATCGGCTCTGGTAACAAAGTCACCGGGACCCTTGGTGGAGACCTGCAAGTTCTCGACCTCGCCAAAGTCCTTCAGCAACGCGCGCCCGGCACGGCGGGCAGTTTTCATCATCACGTTCAGGTTCGCGCTGGCAAGCATGTCGATCTCCATCATACGCAGCCCCCATCGGCCCCGCATCTATCGTTGGGGCGTATATGGGCTAGGGGATTTGCGAGCAAGGGGCGACTCGTGCAGGTTCAGGCAAGTTTTCCGTTCGTCTTAATACTTTTTGGTTCGAATATGTGCCACAGTGAGAAAACGCGAGAATAGGTCCGTATGTTAAGAACGATTGCCCGTAAGAACCGTGTCCATTTCGACTCTGTATTAGAACTGGCGAAACGCTCCGTAAGAATGCCACACCTTGCTGTGTCCTTTCTATGTGCGATTTTGTGGGTCTACGGGTATCACCTGTTTGCGATTTTGAATTTCGGGCTCATCACCGTGTCCGAAATCTGTGTTTACTATATCGCCCGTGGAAAGAAGCCGTTTCACCGGCTCACGCCAGACGACCAGTTCCTCTTCTTGCTGGCGCTGTGTTCGGTCAATGTTATTCTTTATTCACTTCCGGCGTTTGCATTGATTGCAGCGATGTCGCCTGCACTACAATTCACTGGAATGATTTGGCTGTTGGGATCCCAGATCTTTATCGTAAACACTTGGTCACGTGTGCCGGTGTTTGTCTTCGCGATGTTAACGCCTGCCCTGATCCTCATGGTCATCTCTGTCTCTTTTCTGGCTGCCGTCGTAACGGACGGCTCACCGATCGGTCACTGGGTCATCGCATTTGCCTATGTCGCTATGTATATTTTTAATTCTATCAGCACCCTTCGCAAACACACGATAAGCGAAGCAGCCTTGGTCGTCGCCAAGAATTCAGCGTCGGCTCGGCTGATCCAACTGGAGGAAACCCAGCGGATCGACTCTCTGACGGGGCTTCTCAATCGCACGGCGTTTGACATGGCCTTAG
>RCMY010003156.1_pt1 | contig 14703 bp, 18 predicted proteins | sample 2041341 | NCBI WGS metagenome assembly RCMY01 (sample SAMN09708234, study PRJNA481090) | Marine sediment metagenome, whole genome shotgun sequencing project.
ATACCCGCGAAGTTTTAAGAATATATGGTAATATGAGCAGTGCTACTGTTTTGTACGTTTTAGAGCGTTTTTTAGAAAAAGATATACCAACAGGAGAACAAGGACTTATTTTAAGTTTTGGTCCCGGTTTTTCGGCACAAAGAGTTCTTATTGAATGGTAGATTATAAAAGTAAGAAGGATGAAAACTAATTTTTGGGCATTGATTTTAGGCGGTAGTAGCGGACTTGGTTTGGCTACAGCGAAGAAATTAGCAAGTCATGGTTATCACATCATAATCGTTCATAGAGATAGACGTTCTAATATGGAGGATATCGAAAACGATTTTAATGAGATTCGTGCATTAGGAAATCAACTTATAACATTAAATGCCGATGCTTTAAATACGGAAAAGCGTACAGTTATTATTTCCGATATAAAACACCAATTACCCGAAGGACATCAAATTAAAGTACTGGTACATAGCGTAGCAAAAGGAACATTGAAACCTATGTATTCCGAAAGTAATTCAACACTAACCGATTCTGATTTCAGAATTACCTTCGATGCAATGGCATTAAGTTTGTATGATTGGACAAAGGCATTAGTAACAGCAAAGTTATTTGCCTCAGATACTAGAATAATTTCGTTTACAAGTGAAGGTAACACCAAGGCATTGCCTAATTATAGCGCGGTATCTGTTGCCAAAGTAGCATTAGAAGCATTAACCCGAAGCATTGCATTAGAATTTGCTCCAGTGGGTATTAAAGCGAATTGTATACAGGCAGGTATTACGATGACCAAATCTTTATCTATGATTCCTGGTTATGAGGAAATTAAGGCAAATGCATTAAAACGTAATCCGAATAATCGATTAACAACCCCTGACGATGTGGCTAATGCTGTTTATTTGTTAACTACGGTTGAAGCCAAATGGATTACTGGTACTATAATTAAAGTAGATGGCGGTGAAAGTTTGATTTAAGATAATATCGATGACAAAAAAAACATTTCAATGGATAGTGAGTAGATTACCATACTCGGAGCCTTTTCTGTTTGTTGATGAGATTTTAAATGTTAATGAGAAAAGTGCTGAGGGTACATATAGGTTTAAACCTGATGCTGCATTTTATGATGGTCATTTTAAAGATAATCCAGTAACACCAGGAGTGCTCCTAACCGAATGTTGTGCACAAATAGGACTTGTCAGCTTGGGAATTCACCTATTAGGGGAAGATAATAACATGGAAGGCTTAAAAATAGGAATGAGTTGTTCTCGAATGGAGTTTTTATTACCTGTTTTTCCGGGAGAAAAGGTTCGGGTTACTTCAGAACTTCTATACTTCAGATTTTATAAATTAAAGTGCAACGTTAAAATGTTTAATGAAAAAGGTAAACTGGTCTGTAAAGGTACTTTGGCAGGCATGATGGGTGTAAATAATGGGTAGACGTGTTGTAATTACGGGGTTAGGAGTATGTGCGCCAAATGGTGTGGGTCTTACCGATTTCACCCAATCTCTACTAGACGGTAAAAGTGGCATTCGGCATCAACCTATTTTAGAAAAATTAGGATTCGGGTGTCAAATTGCCGGTGAACCCTTGGTGAAAGATAATCTTATTGATAATTACTTTACACCACTCGAAAGAAGGGGACTAAATGCAACAGGAATCGTATACGGTGTAATAGCCGGAGTAGATGCGTGGAAAGATGCTGGATTAGAAAAGAATATTTCTAATGAACCTAGCTGGGACCGAGGTATACTTTTCGGAACAGGTATTTTGGGTGTAGATAAATTTAGGGAAGCCATTCACCTTATTGATGAAGGTAATGTTCGAAGATTGGGTAGTACTTCTGTTATACAAACCATGGCCAGCGGTATCAGTGCTTATTTAGGCGGATTGTTAGGTTGTGGTAATCAAGTGACCACCAATTCTGCTGCATGTACTACGGGTACAGAAGGAATTATTATGGCTTATGACCGCATTAGTCAAGGTAAGGCAGAGATTATACTATCGGGAAGCTGTAGTGATAGTGGTCCATATGTATGGGGTGGATTTGATGCTATGCGGATTTTGCCAAGAGCCTATAATGATAATCCTGCCCAAGCCAGTAGACCTATGAGTGCATCGGCTAGCGGATTTATTCCTGGTAGTGGGGCAGGAGCCCTTGTTTTAGAATCCTTAGAAAGCGCACAAAAAAGAGGTGTGCATATTTATGCCGAAGTTTTAGGCGGAGAAATTAATAGTGGAGGTCAATTAGGAGAAGGTTCAATGACAGCACCAAACAGTATGGCGGTACAGCGTTGTATTCGCTATGCTATTATCAATTCGGGCATTGAAGCATCTGAAGTAGATGTAATTAATGGACATTTGACTGCTACGGCTAAAGACGCTTTAGAAATTGAGAATTGGAGTATGGCTTTAAATCGTTCAGGAAAAGATTTTCCATATATTAATTCCTTTAAAGGATCTATTGGTCACTGTTTAGCTGCAGCGGGTAGTATAGAGAGTGTAGCGACGATTTTGCAATTTCAAGAAAGGGTGGTGTTTAAGAACGTAAATTGTGATGATATTCATGCTGAGATACAATCATTAATCTCAGAAGATTGTATTCCTAGAAAGACAATAAGCTATACCCCCAGAATAATTGCGAAAGCAAGTTTTGGCTTTGGTGATGTTAATGCATGTGTTATTTTTAAAGCATATTCTGATTGAATTCTTAGGGAGCTTAATTTAAAAACAACAATACATACCTTTTTGGTATAAAAATACAGATAGATGCTAGAAAAAGAAAAATATCAAAAATTAAAGGATATTATAAAAATATATTTACCTGAAGATGTGACTGTTGCAGACGTTCAACAGAATAGTCATTTCATGAATGATTTAAATATCAATTCTGCTAATTTAGTAGACATTGTTCTAGATGTAGAGGATGCTTTTGATATTCGATTAGAAAACGATGATATGGACCAAATGCAAACTGTAAACGATGCCATGGCAATTATTGATACTAAACTAAAAAGTAAATAGAATCTTACTTATTCTTTTTCTTTAATAAACATCGAAGCCAATACCCCTGATACCAAGGCTACTGATATTACTGTTAAAGAAATCCATTCTGGTAATTCTATATAATGGGAAAAAAGCATCTTTAATCCTACAAAAGCAAGTATCACAACGAGGCTATAGTTAATGTATCTAAATTTTGCCAGCATGCGCGAGATTAAGAAATACATTGATCGTAAACCTAAAATGGCCAAAATATTTGAGGTAAATACGATAAAAGGGTCTGCGGTAATCGCTAATATGGCTGGTATGCTATCTAAAGCAAATAGAATATCGGTTAGTTCTATTACTATAAGCGCTACAAATAGGGGAGTAGCGGCATTGAGACCCATTCTTTTGACGAAAAAGGCATGACCGTTCATGTTTGACGTTACTGGGTAGATTTTTTTAATCATTTTAAAGACAAAAGATTTCTTTGGGTCAAAATCGTCATCATCACCTTTCAGCATATTAAAAGCGGTATACAATAAAAAGACACCAAAAATGTAAATAATCCATTCAAACTTAGTAATCAACGCAACCCCGAAGAAAATCATTAAAGCTCTAAACACAATTGCTCCTAAAATTCCCCAGAATAATACCCTATGCTGATATAAAGGAGGAATCTTGAATGAACTGAAGATTACTGCGATAACAAAAATATTATCTACACTTAAAGAAAGTTCTATTAAATACCCGGTAATGTATTTTAAAACAGCGTTGTTAGGTGTTAGTCCGGTTGGGTTATCGACCAATCCAGAATTGAACAGCCAATAGATAACGCCACTAAAGCTAAGCGCTACTGTTACCCAAATTGCAGTCCAAATACCTGCTTCTTTTGATTTTATAACATGGTCGTTTTTATGGAACACGCCAAGGTCTAATGCAAGAAAAATAAGTACAAAGGCAATAAAAACAATCCAGACTATCATATCATTTTTTTGAAGTTGCAAATGTATTAAATTTTGACATTTAGAAATTTATTTTATCATAATCTTCACAGCTTTATATTCAAAATAATAACTTTCAATATTTCCGATAAATTTCACCGAAAATTTTACATTGGAATTTAACTATTGTATCAAAAGGTAATCCTATTCAATTATATAAAAGTCAAAAGCTTTCCTGCTAATAACTAGAATTTCGAACAAGACGTATAAGGGTAAAAGTTTATTAAAAATTTAGGCAAGTTAAATGAGAGGAAAATTTCTAAATGGTTTATAGTAATTGAACGGATGAACTGTTTAGTTCAATCGATTATGAACAACTTGCCTTAGAATATGTTGAGGTTAGCATATTTAGTATTAAATTACTAGTAGAACAATTATTGAAATGAAAAAGCTAACCATAATCGGTGGTGTTTTCATATACCTGCTTTTAGGGGTGAACACCACTTTCGCACAAGATACCGACTCGATTAATGCTAAGATTAAAAAGAGAACGCTATTAAACCAATTTGAGTCTGATTATGTGCTATCTGTATCTGAACGTATTGCTTTAAAGCAGAGTAGAATTGCATTTCAATATCGAACAAAAGAGATCTTGGATTCTCTTGATATATCCGATAAAAAAAGAAAGCGCTTAATTAAAGAATTAAAGCGCAATCCGTTTTCTGAAAAAATTCAAAATGTTATCGCAAGTGAAACTAAATTCGAGGATAATTTTGAAGATTAATTTCCTTTAAAATACAGTCTAATGTGACTGCATTTTTGCTTTTCTTTTTTCTAGTTGTCTTTGTAAATCGTCAACTGATGAAGCTATGGCAGCTTCAAAACTTCCACAAGAAGATTGTGCAAAAAGGCGCGGCCCTGGGGCACTCAAGCGTATATTGCATACCAAACCTGTATCGGGTGATGAAGTATTTTCTTTCTTGAAAAAAACATCGGATCTTACTATAAAATCAAACTTATCCAATAATTTTTCTAATTTTTGGGCAGCCATAATTTCCAATCGGTTACTGGCTTTTACATCGTCGTATTCAAAATTGATATTCATAGGTTCAAAGTTTAGATTAAGATACTCATTTCAAAGCTACCTAACAACTAAAAAAAGCTTAAATAATAACCTTGCTAAAGTTAACAACAGCTAATCGTTTTGTTTATAAATCATTATCGATTTTGTTCAAATTTTAAAGTTAAGTTAAACTGTAAAAAACATAGTTGAAAATCAAACTTGTTATATTACTTTGAAATGAATTTCTTACATATTCATTTTAAAACCTTGCCCTATGGAAAATGAACATGACAAATCTAAATGCCTAGGTAAACTGGAACGTTGTTATAATACGCTTCAATATTTTAAAACTCGTATAGATTCATACTTATATGAGCCTTCGACGATGGCTCTTTTTGAGACCAAAGCCTATTTAAAGGATAAAATAGGAAAATTAGCAGCTGCAAACGAAACGCTTTTAGATTATTTAAAATTAACCAAAGAGCTTTTACCAGATCAGTACCAATCTGTAAACTTTCACATTAAAGAAACAGCGGAACTCGAAATCGATGTTATGGAGTACACCAACATATCAAGAAAATCTGTTCAACAATCACTTAACAGGTAAAATTGGTTGTGAGTTTATTAATTATTTCTATTCGTAAATAAAACAGTAGTCTTATTCTATTATTAGTTATTTTAGTAATGGAACACTAATTATAATAAAATGAAACGTTTTTTTCGTTTTACGTTTTACTGCTTTTTATTTTCTGCAGCTGTTGTCCATTCTCAAAATTCAGAATCTAAAAATGCTAAACTTGAGAATGAACAAGAAGAGCCTATCATGTTTAAGTTTGAACCTAACTATGAAACAGCACGGTTACAACAGCGCGAAGCATTATTGTTGAAGATTAAGGCATTAGATTCGCTTAATTTATCGGATAAGCAACGACTGCGCATGGTTAAGCAAATTTATAGGGATTCCCAAATAGACAAAGTTCAAAAAACTATTTTGGTCAATACCGAATTTGAGGAGGATGATTATCAATAAGAATTTTAAGAGTTTGGCATAGATTTAGCTGGTTTTAACATAGTTAATAGAGTATAACCTATGAAAACAATAGTTGCATCTTTTCTAGTCTTTAGTATATTTATTAGTTGTTCTTCAACTAATAAAAGTATCAGCGATACTCACCCAATTCATTCAATAATTTCATCACGGTCTTTTGAGTTTACTGCCGACTGGGCAAACCCAATGGTCACCCAAAGTATGAATGCTGTAGCTAATTCGGGACTAATACCACCAGGCAGTACTATATCTCGTATTAATCTAGCCGGCAATCATAATTACTTAAAAGTTTTTGGTGATAGTGTTTCAGCTAATTTACCTTATTACGGAGAACGCCAATTTGGTGGCGGTTATGGCTCGGCAACCGGAATTGAGTTCAACGGTATTCCTGAAGATTATGAGCAGACCTTAGATACAAATAATGGCAAATACACTATTAATTTCAACATCAGTGACAAATTAGACCGATATTATGTTGTTATGGCTATTTTCCCTAGCAAATCTACTACTGTAGCTGTGAGCCTCAATAATCGAAATTCCATTCGTTATGACGGGGTAATCGAAGCTTTGGAAAACAATACTAAACAGTAAGCCAATTTCTTTCTTCTAGTAACTATCAGTATTGGTTACGAAAGCAATTCTTTTACTATCTGGCGACCAACTAGGTACATTGATAGTTCCTTGACCGCCATAAATATGGGCGAGTACTTTGGGTTCTCCTCCCTCAAAAGGCATAATACGTAACATGCAATGCTTGTAGAACGGGTGCTCACTGGGATTTATATCTTTAGGAAAGGAAATAAAAACAATCCATTTTTGGTCCGGACTCACATGTGGGAACCAATCGTTGTAATCATCGAATGTTAGTTGTTCTTGTTTTTTGCCGTTTGCCTTCATTCTATAGAGCTGCATAGTACCCGAACGTACCGAGTTAAAATAAATGTATTTTCCGTTGGCACTATATTCAGGTCCGTCGTCTAGGGTCGGGAACTCTGTAAGCTGTTCCTCTTTTCCTGATTTAATATTGACCGAGAATATATTATAAGCTCCATTTCTATTACCTGTAAACAGCATCTCTTTATTGTTTGGTGACCAGCCATGAAAATAAGATGCACCAACCCCAGGTTTGGTAACCTTTTTGGGTAGCGAATCACCCTCCGTAGGTAAGTAATATAAAGTAGAAGTACCATTGTCATCTTGATTGTGATTACTGATACCCAAAAGCTTACCATCAAAAGTAATTACGTGGTCATTATTGTTATGAACAGCAAAACCAGTGTTTAGCGGAGTAATAGCATTTGTTTCTAGCTCAAAATTATACAGATGACCTTTAGAATTATAGATCAGTTTTTTGCCATCGACCGTCCAGTTGGGTGCTTGAATAGAATGGGAGGAATGATGAATAATTTTTCTATGTCCTGTTTCTACATCCATCACTTCTAAATTGCTTCCTATGTAATTGGTATAGGGAGTATAATCTGTATCTACAGGTTTAACGATTCGCACATTGCTAAAAGTGGCACTTTCCAAAACTTTAGGATTATGCGAACATACATATAAACCCACGTACACCTCTTTGTCAAGCTCCATATCGGTTAGCTCGACAACGGTAAACTCTTCGCCGAATTTTGCGGTAGACATAATATAGGTAGTACCCCGTCTTTCTAATTGAATAATAGTAGGAGATTTGTCCTTAGATTTTAGCTCTTCGGTGAGTCCGCCAACCGTTTTCCGGTATTGCAACGAGGTGAGTCCGTCACCATGAGTACTTGCGTTAACATGTGCAGAATTTGTATCTAGGCTGTTTTTTATAATCCAACCCGTTTTTCGATGTTGGTCAGAACCACCACCATTGAATTTTACGGTAGCTCGAAGAATAAAATCACCTTGTATTGTCGTCCATAAGTATTGAAATTCGTCGGTTCCGAACCACATATTAGTACCGGCACCTGTTAAAGTGTACGTTTGGTTTTTAGCATCGAAGGTTGCAGAACCCTTTACTTTTGGATTCCCGATAGCGGTTTCACCATCAAAAATTCCGATGTTATATTGCGCTTGAAAAGTGGCAGTGATGAATAAGAATAATAAGGATAGGGAAAATGTACGTGATTTCATGAGGAGCAGTTCTTTTTGGTGGGTAGTTGTATTTAAATATACTCTTTAATTATTTTGATTTGATATATAAGCCTTTATATAATATTCAAAAGGCAATGTACTATTTATTCAAAATTGATTATAAATTGATGATTTACGCCCTTTTCACTCAGTTTTACGTTAAAGGAAGCCTAAAAACGGAAGGTTTTGCGCTATAATTCGTTATTGGGTATTAAGAACAATACCTTTGCAATTCAATTAAGTTAACTAGTAGAATTTAATAGTATGAGCAAAGTAAAAGCAGATGATTTAGTACGAGTACATTACACAGGTAAATTAAGTGATGGACAAGTGTTCGATAGTTCGGTAGATAGAGAGCCTTTAGAAGTAAAATTAGGAGAAGGCAGTTTGATACCTGGTTTCGAGAAAGGTCTATTAGATATGGAGCCAAATGAGAAGAAGACCATTGTAATTGCTAAGGAAGAAGCTTACGGTGAAAAGCGTAAGGAACTTTTTCAATCCGTAAAAAAAGCAGATTTACCAGAAGATTTGGACGTAGCGGTCGATATGGCACTTATGGCTACAAACGCTGATGGTAGCGAAAAACAACTTCGTGTTGCTGAAGTGAATGAAGAGGAAATTGTAGTAGATGCAAATCATCCTTTGGCCGGTGAAGATTTAACTTTCGAGTTAGAGTTGGTTGAGATTAAATAAATAGAATACTTGTTATAGAAAAACCGCCCTTAATAGGGCGGTTTTTTTTTGCTTTGATATGTGATTTAAAGTAAGTTCGTACGATGATATAAATTAGAGGATAATACATAATTATCTTAAATTGTACCACCTTAGCCCTGCTTAAATATATCAACCAATCAAAAAGTAGTTGTACTATGACCATCCTAAAAAATACCACCTTTACTTTTAAAGCATATGCACCCGCTGCGGCACTACTTTTACTGTTTCTACTTTTACTGTCTTGCTCAGAAAAACCTAAAGAAGCAGACCAAGAAGAATGGGTTGCTATGTTCAACGGGACCAATTACAACGACTGGACTCCAAAATTTGCGGGATACGAACTTGGGGTTAACCATAACAATAGGTTTGTTTATCAGGATAGTCTTTTAAGTGTCAGATATGCAAAAACAGATACCTTTAATGGAAATTTTGGGCATTTATATTACAAACAAAAATTCTCATATTATAAGCTACGAGCAACGTATCGGTTTGTTGGGGAACAAATGACAAATGGTCCCGCATGGGCTTTTCGAAATAATGGTCTTATGTTGCATTGTCAAGATCCTTCAACGTTGGGTTTAGATCAAGATTTCCCCATATCCTTAGAACTTCAACTTTTGGGCGGCGACGGCATCAATGAACGCACCACGGCCAATTTGTGTACACCAGGTACCAATGTGGTTCTGAACGATAGTCTCTTTACTACGCACTGTGTCAACTCTACCTCAAAAACCTATCATGGTGACCAGTGGGTTACTGCAGAAGCTTTGGTTCTTGGCGATTCTCTTGTACAGCATATCATGGATAGCGAAGTTGTTTTAGAATTTAAATCGCCTACCATTGGTGGTGGTAATATAGCTGGATATAACGAAAGTGCCTATGAAGAAGGTAAACCGATAAAAGAAGGGTATATTTCGATTCAAGCAGAAACCCATCCTATAGATTTTAAAAGTATAGAAGTATTGAATCTTTGTGGTTGTATGGATGAAAAGGCCAAGAATTACAAATCTTACTATGTTAAAGCAGATAATACCACATGTATTTACGAATAGAAAAATCACAAATAAAAATGCAGAAACGAATCGTACTTTTATTAGCTATTAGCATATCATTCTTAGGCTGTAAAGAAGTAAAAGAAGAACAGAAAGAAGCACCAGAATCTATAGCAGTTGAAGTAGAGCAAGTTTCAAAATCGTTATATGTAGATTTAGAAGGTAACCCTGTTGAATTGGCCGATTATAAAGGAAAACGGATACTTTTAAATTATTGGGCAACGTGGTGTAGACCTTGTATTGAAGAAATGCCTGCGTTATTAAAAGTGCAACGTATTTTAGAAAAAGAGAATTATGTGTTTCTATTCGCTTCAGACCAAACTTTAAAGAAGATAATAGCGTTTAAAGAAGCTCGAGGATTCGATTTTAAATACATTAAATATAATGGTGCGTATACCGAACAAAAAATAAGTGCCTTACCCGTTACCTTAATTTATAATGAAGCAGGGGAGCAGGTATTACGATTTGATGGCGGTATGGATTGGGATAGTCCAGAAATGATAGAACAACTAAGAAAAATACACTAATGCGCACAAAAACCTATTTCTACACGTTAGCATTTGCTTTTACCATCATCGGTTGTAAGCAAGAAGCAAAGCAAGAAGCAAAACAAGACAACTCGGAAGCTAAAGTTTCTATAGTTCAAGAAATGATTTCGCCAGCAGGTGAATCGAGCTCTTTACCGCATTTAATGTCGAACAAAGACGTAACCTTGCTTTCTTGGGTAGAAACTGCAGACGATACTTTAAATACGATGTACTATGCTGAATTAGTAGATGGTGCATGGAAGAAACCTCAGGCAATACTTAGTGGTGGCGATTGGTTTGTTAATTGGGCAGATTACCCAATTATTAGTGAAAATAATGGTAGTTTATGGTCGCACGTTTTAAAAAAATCTACAGAAGGCACGTATTCTTATGACATTAAGATGAATGTTAAGCCAAAGGGATCTACGGAATGGAAAACCGATATGCGACTACACACCGATGGTACACCAACAGAACATGGCTTTGTTAGCGTAGAACCGTATAAAGACAACTTTTTTGTGAATTGGCTCGATGGTCGAAATACCGAAGAAAATGAAGTAGGGGAGCGGGGAGCGATGACCATAAGGGCAGGGGTAGTATCGCCCACAGGTGAAATGTTGCAAGAGTATGAATTAGATGCTAGTACCTGCGATTGTTGCCAGACCACTTCGGCAATAACTAATAACGGACCAATTGTTTTATATCGAGATCGCTCAGAAGATGAAATTCGTGATATTAGTATAGTTCGATTGGTTGACGGAAACTGGACAACACCTAAAGTAATACATGAAGATAATTGGCAGATTAAAGGTTGCCCGGTTAACGGACCAAAAGTAGCAGCTTTGGGTAACGAGGTTGTAGTTGCTTGGTTTACAGGAGCTCAAAATAAACAGACCGTAAACGTGGTATTTTCAACCGATGGTGGTGAGCATTTTCAAGAACCGATACGCATTGCAGAAGGTATGGTTATGGGCAGGGTAGATGTACTTTGGATGGATGAAGATAAGGCTGTAGTCAGTTGGATGGAGTCTAAAAACAAAATGGCTGTTTTCTATGCCATGATTGTTTCAAAGGATGGTACGGTTTCTAATAAACAAGTAATTACTGAAATGGATGGTTCTCGAAATTCAGGATTTCCTCAAATGGAAATTGTGGAGGAAACCCTTTATTTTGCTTGGAAAGCGCATTCTGCGACAACGTCTAAAATACAAACAGCAAAGATGTCTGTAGACGCGTTTACGGTTAATTAACCGAAATAAGGCTGATATCAAATACTAAAACCGAACCTGCAGGTATCGTGCTATAATCAAAACTTCCGTAGCCTAAGTGTGCTGGCACTAACAATATTCCGTTGCCACCCTCATTGAAAAGGGCGATTCCTTCTGTCCAACCTTCAATAACCTGGTTAAGTCCTATTGTCAAACCTTCGGCAGAACTTTCGTCAAAAACAGTACCATTTAAAAAATATCCTTTGTAGGCAACCGTAATAGTAGAAGAGGCATTTGGTTGTGCACCATCGCCTTGATTTTCAATGATGTAATGTAAGCCGGACTCCGTTTTTAACGATACTAAATTATTGGCGGTTAGGTAGGCATTAATATCTTGCTCATTAATCTCAGAATAATCAAAAGGTTCTTGAAGTGGACCGTTTTTATCAGAATCATTAGAATTACATGACACCATTAGGGTCATTAGAAAAAGGACTACAGCGTATTTCATGAAATATTTTTTGTGAAGGTATCATCTAGCTGAATTTCTAGCTAAAAATTTAAGTTCTATTTAACCATTTTGTCAAATGCCAAAGATGCTATTGAATGAAGGTGTTCACTGAAAATCGAATGCTACAGTGCTTATAAAGGTATTTTTGAAATTTTATCGCCTGAACCTGAGAATCAAATATGACAGCTTCGGTTATGCTATTTGCTAAAACGAGGTGTCCGATAAGATATTCAACGTAATAGGTATTGTGTTCAGAAAGAAGAACAAAATTTTGGCTATGGTTCAAATTGATTATTTTATGAAATAAAAATAAATCATTTTTTTATGTGATCCAAATGAAAGTGCTTTTATTTTGATATGAGGGTGAGATAAAGGGTAATGACCACTGATTAGTAGTAGCGATGGCTATCATAAAGTTTAAAAACACTCATGATTTCAATTTGTGGCATCATAATTGAAATGTCTATAGTAATTATTAATATTTAATTATAGTACAATGAGTAAAGGAACAGTAAAATTCTTCAACGATGCAAAAGGCTTCGGATTTATTACAGAAGAAGGTTCAACGAACGATCATTTCGTTCACATTTCAGGATTAGTAGATGAGATACGCGAAGGCGATGAAGTCGAAAACGAACTAACCCAAGGAAAAAAAGGATTAAACGCGGTAAACGTAACAGTTATAGATTAAGACGCTTAAACTTTAAATGCAATGCCCATCAGCAATGATGGGCATTTTTTTGTGGGAATAAATCTCAATTATTGGTATAAGTGTATATTAGGAATATCAAAGTGAACAATGCGTCACATCAGCTCGCTCAAAATTTAAGAAATACTTAATTTCTGAAATTTCCAGCGTAATAGATACGCAAGCTTTTAAGATAATAAAGTAGATGATTTTAATGGAGCTGTTTTATTTTTTAGCAGCATAACTGAGAAATCAGTACATTGATAGTTCATCAAAATCAATAAATCATGAAAAAACTGCTCATAACTACAGTGATTGTATGTATAGCGCAATTCAGCTTTGCCCAATCAGATAAAGAAGCCGTCACTAAGGTTCTAACACATTATATAGAGGGTACTGCCAATGGGGAGCCAGAGCGACTAAATAAAGCTTTTCACCCAGATTTTAAGCTTTATTTTGTGAAAGACGATAGAGTGAACGCTTGGAATGGATCGGACTATATCGCTAATATCAAAGAAGGTCAAAAAAGTAACCGAATCGGAAAAATAGTCGATATGGATATTACCAATGATGCCGCTACAGCTAAAGTTGAAATCGATATGCCAGGTCGTAATCGGCTATATACAGATTATTTTTTGTTGCTAAAGACCCAAGGTCGCTGGCAGATAATGCATAAATCATTTACATTTATTACGTATTAGAATTTTAATGTAACGTCAATAATTTATGCGAAGGGGTAGAATATGAAATATTCTATTTTACATACGCGAGCTTTTTGAATTATCCTGTGGATGATTTTAAAAGTCGGCGGGACGATGTAGATGGCATTATGTATTTGTTGGCTCACAGGTATAATAGAGAGTGTAGGTTTTATTGTAGAAAGAGGTTCCTTTATAAAATCTATTTTACATACGCGAACTTTTTGAATTATCCTGTGGATGATTTTAAAAGTCGGCGGGGCGGTGCAGATGGCATTATGTATTTGTTGGCTCACAGGTATAATAGAGAGTGTAGGTTTAGTTGTTGTAGGAGGTTCCCTTAAAATATTCTATTTTACATACGCGAGCTTTTTGAATTATCCTGTGGATGATTTTAAAAGTCGGCGAGACGATGCAGATGGCATTATGTACTAGTTGGCTCAAAGGTATAATAGATAGTGTAGGTTATATTGTTGAAAGAGGTTCCTTTATAAAGTCTATTTTACATAATATAAATTATAGAACAAAAAGAACACTTTATAGATTATAGGGGAATTCACGTTTGTAAGCTATAATTCTATATTATGTAAAATATCCCTGAACCGTATAGATTTGATTAAAACTTAGAACAGGGTCATCAACCTTTTTAAGCGGTGCCTGCGGCGCATGTTTTCATATGAACTATAATTAGCCGTTATGTAAAATAGCCGCTGCCAATCGCTCGATTGTTTTTTAAATTATAAAATGCTGAAAAACGCATTTTAAATTTAAACACAATTTGCCACCGCTTGCCAACGCCATTTAAAAGCTAGCCTTTTAGATTCATTCAAAATATGGGTATTCGTTACAATGTGTGCAAGATTTTTTTCTACAGCATTCTCGTCAGCTTGCCGCAACAGCACAAAATTTATGAAATCGACTTTTTAGGAGATTCACGAACACATTTAAAATTTAGATATTAATAAACATTTGTGAGTAAAAATAAATTTCTGTGCACTTGCTAACCTTTTAGTAATGATTCAACCTTTTTAAATAATTATTATCTTTTTTTCTTGATAAAAAAAGAAACAAAAAAATCAAGGCTTCAGATAACTTTGGAAACAATGTACGGCTCAATCGCTATATTCTAGAAAGCATTCTAACTTTTAAGTCCGCTTAGAACTA
>RCMY010003157.1_pt1 | contig 14702 bp, 14 predicted proteins | sample 2041341 | NCBI WGS metagenome assembly RCMY01 (sample SAMN09708234, study PRJNA481090) | Marine sediment metagenome, whole genome shotgun sequencing project.
GTTCAGTTGGCAGCTGTTGGGACGGCCTCCGACGAGCGAGCGCCATTTGCTGGCGCTCTACGGCGCTCTGATTGCCCAGGGGAGTGAGCTGAGTGCTGCACGCGTAGCGTTAATGATCCCGGGCCTGCCGGTCAATGACATCCAGCGGGCCATGCAGCTGCTTGAAGAGGAAGGCGCGCTGATCAAGGCCAATGGTGTGTTACTAGAGTTTCTTGGCCGACACGATATCGTCACGCACTGGGGCAATGGTACATTTGCGTCTTCCGATATGATTACGCTCGAGGTATCCAGGCATCTGTGGCAGGCCCGGGTTGATCCGCGGCGACGAACACATGGGGTAGGCAGCTATGTCCATGTACTCGACCAGTGGGGAATCAGCTATGATCAACCGATCGTACTCAATGAGCGGGAAGCAGGCCCAGCCATCGAAGGCGCGATCCGGTCACCTGGATCAAAGATTGAGGCTGTTGCAGTGGATACCAAAGGTCATACACATTTTGCGTCAGGATTATCCAAGGTTCTTGGACTGGATCTCTATCCCCGCCTGCGTAGGCTCAAATACCAGAAACTGTTTGTCCCCAAAGGCGTCATCGTCCCTAAAACGTTACAGCCTATCATGGGACCGACTGTCTCGCTAAAAGTGGTCGAACGGGATTGGGATGAGTTCGTCCGCCTCGCGGCCTCTATTCGATATGGCTGGTGTTCGGCAACCATGGCGCTGCGTCGATACGGTTCCGCCGCCCGCGGTGAGCCGCTCCACGGCGCCGGTGTCGCTATGGGTAAACTGGCACTGACCAGCTATCTCTGCGGCTATCTCTCGCAACCGGAGTTTCGGCGTGAAGTGCTCCGCATTTTGGGACACGGGGAGTCCGTGCATGCACTGCAGCGCGACATTCATCATGGGCGACCGGTACCCAAGCGCGGCAGGCGCTCAGAAGCACTTGTGGCAACATCCGGTGCCTTGGCCCTGCTCACCAATATCACCATGGCCTGGAATACCCATCATCTGGACCGCGTCTACAAGGATTGGCAAGAGAATGATCCGGAAAAGATTGATACCGACATGCTGCGGCACATTACGCCCGTCCGATTCGAGAACATCAATTTCAGAGGTGTATTTGCCTTTCACGTCGGACCTTATCGTGAGCGCCTCTTTGGCGGCTCGCGTAAACAGCGGGCCCATGCGGCTTAAGAGATTAGTTATTTCAGAAATAACTTTAAGAAAGTGTACTGAGGCGCTGAAAACAATAGATATCCGGAAAACCTTATTTATAACCGCTTGATCATAAAAGGATTTTCTGACTCGACAGACCGTCAAAATCTGGATGAAATGTTGGTGTACCCCTATCCACTGCACTGGGAATTCATCGCTGGATGCCCTGCATCAATATCACCAGTTCGAGCAGGTCGTCGACACGCCACAGCGACTGACCAGCGGCGATCACCACCAGCGGGTCGTCGGCAGCGGCGCTGGTCCAGCACGCCGGCAGCGAGCGTAACCGCTCTTGCTCATCGCAATAGAAAACCCGGTCTTCCCCCCAGCACTGGCGATACTCGACCAACTCGAATTCACGCCCGAACAGCGGGTGGAATGGGTGGGTTACCTGGAAACGTCGTGGCTGACTGTCCGCATCAGGTGCATTTGACAGCTCATTCCAACGACGCAGTCGAGAGTGTGAGGCACCGTATTGCCGTCGAATTTGGCTACCCGGAGACCTGGTTAGCGTTGACGCCGATTCAACGCGCCACTGCCCAGGCACTGGCAAAGAACGTGGCCAAACCCATGAGCCTCACGTCTCGCAACGCGATCGGAAAGACCATGAATGACGCCGCGCCATCCATAGCGCGTGTGCAAGGGGCACTGCGAAGACTCAATAAACTGGGGCTTGCTGACACTTATACGGGGACTTGGGCGCTTGATGACCCTGAGTTCGCGGCATGGGTGTGCGAAACGCAGCGCCGGACGTAACTCAGCCTAGCCGACTTCGTGTCGCACTTGCGCTCTAGATGAGTGTTCAGCGCACGGGAATCCCGCGTTCGTGTGACGAAGGGTGCGCTACAGTGCTGTCTATATCCGGAAGCGATTGCGGATACCCAGGCCGATCAAAAACAACAGCACAAACATCACGAACGACTGCGCCAAGCTGGCTAGGTAGATCCAGACAGGAGGTCCGCCTGACGTATCCGTGTGATACAGCGCGTCGAGACTCGTCGTAATGATCTGCTTGGACGGTGGTAAGAAGGACAGGGCATTGGCGACCGTCAGTTCCAGGGCGCGGATGGCGGTGTGGACAGTGATTAAATCGCTCCCCGACAGATAGAGCCCGCTAGGTCAAATAACTTGCCGTTGATTGTCAATAACGCCCGCTTTTTGATCATGCCCTGGGTAGCATCAAAAAATCTGGCCTCCAAGATCCTGGCCATGGTGGCACGCCGGCTGCCGGATGAATGGGAGAACCAGTATGGCATTCGCCCCGTTTTATTGGAGACGTTTGTCGATACGGAGCGTTTCACAGGTGCTTGTTACAAAGCGGCAAATTGGACGTATGTCGGAAAAGCCAAGGGGCGCGGAAAACTGGGACCGGCGGGCAAACAGAGTGTGCCGATCAAGGACATATGGCTTTATCCGCTAAGCCGTCAGTTCAAAAAGCAGCTAAGCAACTGACTCGATTGTGGGTGGGTTAGCCGAATATTTACGTCCCGGTACTGACTTCGGTGTTACACATCATCTATCTCATCCGTGTCCACCGTTCGCTCAGGGGTTATGAAGGTTTGTGTCCCAGCTGATCAGTTTCAGATCGTCATTCGCTAGACGCACGGATGTCAGGATGAAGTCGCGTGAGCTGTTGCCAAAAGATTTATATGTAACGTCGGCAGACAAGTTCTTGATGGTGCCGGCTTTGGACGACCCGACCCGACGCAGGTTCTTGCCATCACTGGCTACTGCCCACCCGATCATGACAAGATTGCCGTTCGCGCGCACGGCCGTGGTCAGGTTCGGCGAGCCCTGAATTGCGCTAATGAGCTGGATGTCGGTAACCTTACCCGCATCGCGGGTTTCACGGCGTTCAACAATATTGCCGGATGTACTGGCGGACCAGGTGATCAAACGCAGATTACCGTCGCCAATCGTTACAGCGGCGGCGACGCCCTGCGGCAATGGAGCAACGTCTAGAACGCTACCGATGGTGCCTCCTCTATCATCCGTGCCGCGCGTGAATGTGTTGCCGTCCGTGGACATTTTCCATGGAGTGATCTTCAACTTGTCGTCGCTGTCTCGTGCGACGGTGAAAACGCCGTTGAAGTTTGACGCACGTGAAACCGCGAATGCCTCGACTTCGATATCGCTCTTCTGGCCCAGCCGGACAATAGACACGTCGCCGTTGTTGGCAAACGCCAGATCCCAGGCAATCAGTTTCAATACGCCAGACCTGAGGCGCACGGCGGTAACAGCCTTTCGATTGGGCCCACGCGTAGTGGCCATATCAACGGACAGAACTTTTCCGGCAGTGTAATTCGCGCGACGCTGGAATCTCCCCAAAAGATCGACAGAAAACGCCATCATTTTCAATCGGTCATCAGGAAGGCGGACGGCGGCCAAGATCCAGTTGCTAGCCGGTTCGCTGAGATGTACAGATTTAACGGGGCCCGCAGTCAAGGTTTCGCCGCTGTTCTTGCTCATTGTACCGGTGCCGATAATGTCCCAGCTGGTTAGTTTCAGCTTGCTATCGGTTGCCGAAACAGCGGCAGTGACAGCCCGGTTGCTAGACAAATACAGCGTGTCCGAGGATTTAATCGCGGCATCGGTCTTGTCGACGCGTCGCAGATAGGGTGAGGGGTGTACCGTCTTGAACTCGCATTCCGGCGCATTGTTCCTATATTTGTTGCAGGCTGCGTCGCCGCTGAAACCTTTACCGCGCAGTCGAAACCAGCCGCCGGCCTGATGTTCGCTATTCTTCTCATACCGGTGCGCCCAGGAATGGCGGAAGCGCATGGCGAAGCTGGAGCCCGTCGACGCCTCTCGGTTGAATTTGTCGTCCTTTCCACTTAGTTTCTTCATCGACAAGTGTAGGTGGGGCCCGCTGGATGCCCCCGAATTACCTGCGCGGCCGATAAAGTCACCCTCTTTCACACGTGGGCGATCGGCCGGTTCAATATAGGAGGCGGGGTGCCAACCACCTTCCTTGTCGTCGTTGACGTCGGACATCGTGGTCGACGGATGCGTCGTGCTGTCGGCATTCGAGGGACAGAGTTTTGCTGGCACCGAACCCTGTTTAAGGTGGGATAGGCCGATTCTGTTTCCTTGATCTGTGATGATGGTAACGTGGTTGCCTGATTTAAATATCTTGGACGGATAGTCCTTGTGCCTGTTGTCCCTGCCTGGTTTAGGGTTGTTGGGAATATTCCGCCAGCAGGCAGCGATTTCGCCGTTCGCTGGCGCATAGAGCGGAACATTCCAGGTGAAGTCATCGGAATTCTCTCCTCCTGCGTTTTCACCAGCCCAACTTGACCCGTTCCATCGCTGGACATTGAAATCAATCACGCAGCACCCTTCGCCGAATTCACTAACTGCCCAATAACTGTCGTTGGCAAGATCGGAAGATCGCGCCGGAAATCTGATATCTTCTGCTGCGCTAGCGTTGAACGATGCGCCAAACACCACGCTAGCGAGTAGGATTATGGTAGTGGATATACGCAAGATGTAGAATAGATTTGACATAACATTTGCTCCTTATATATCGTTTGCTGAAGTATGGAATCAGTTCTTTTTCCAAAAAATCGTTCAAATTCCTCTTCCTTCGCGTCACTGTAAGGCGTGATCACATCGTGTCGAATACTCCATTCGGGGCGGATTTGATTCACGCTCGCCTGTGTTTGAGCCAAAAAAGAATCACTTCCGAATGACTCAGATCGCCTAACAACCGGCCGGTCACGTGATAGAGTCGCGAATGTATCTGGACGACCGGTCGTTCGCGTATGCCTCTGAATAAACTTGTTAGGATCCTACTAAGTCTTCGTCAATGGTTGCACACGCCGCAATAACATCATTGCATGTCCCATCACTTTTTGTTGCGTTGCCCGCGCAGGGAAAGATTGCGGGAATCGGTTCGGGTTGATTGGAGCCCAGAGTAAAGCTGCTCACAAGCATTGCGCGAGCGGACCCAAGTGCAGACTTTATATCGCTACTCGGCTTAGAACGCATTGTAAATTGGCGGCCATCAGTGCTCTCAGCGTCCACCGTAACTACTAAAGTTATGATGGACGCTTTCAGCCGCTTAAGTTCGTAGCATTCTCCTTTACATCTACGCGTTCGCCGAGAAGAAACAGACTACATCCTTGACCCGAAAGTCGTCAAAGAGATTCCCGGGTTCCGCCCCTTCATAAGGTACGGCGGTAATCGAGAGTTTATTTGAACTTTCAAGGATGCCGGATTCGATGTCGATGATCTGGGTAAACCAGTGACTGGAGTCAGCACCATTGTAGTTTTCAATCACTCCCACCGATGTGTCATTAATTTTAACAACCGCATCGGCGTTGTCTAATGTTTGGGTGAGCCCTTTGACCATCAGCATCAGGACGGCTTCGCCTTCAGTTACTAGTCCGTCGCCACAATTAAAAGATTGCTCCCAAATGATCTCACCATTATCACCGATTTGCTGAGTAAAGTTGTCCTTAATAACTTGTATATCACATAATGCTGCCATGGTCTTTCTCCTTTTACAATATCGAAAAAACTTTCTTTACAGTTCATGCTTGGCGACACCGCGAGAGATATTGAATACCCCATCCCCGTGTCTGAATATATGTCGTTCGAGAATCAGGTTCGGTTCAAAGTAATTTCAATTTATATTTAGTTCTATATTATTTGGCGCTTACTGTGTTGCGTAATCTCCTGTGAGAGTTTACGTACCTTTATTGCTTCAGAACCTAAAAGGACGCCCGGATGTTGCTTTGTCAGGAGGTATTTTACGATTTTGCGTAAGCGTCCCATAATGGCGCCACGCTAGGAAGACAAAAACGATAGGGTGAACCTTGTCTCGGAAAAAACGGGATTTTTAAACAGCCCGTCGGAAATATTACAAATGATCACCAGAAAACAGTATTTCGCATGGGCTTCTTCCAATGCACCTGCGCACGCTATTCTTTAGAAACATGCGCTACAATGCCCGATCGAGATTGTAGTTTTTGTAACGCGGCCACAACCAGATATGAGGGCACTCGTATTAGATAAATGCCCAACTCGCTCGGACCATCAATCAGCACCGCATTTGACTCTTGCAGCACTTTACGGATTTTAGCCTCGGTTGCATCGGGTGCAAATTGAATCTGTAACACCGAACCTTCAACTATCGATTCTCCGACAGGTATGGCGAGACGTCCGTTTGCGATATCCTCCCGATTGAAGACGTACACCATTACAGTTGCTTGAACGGCGACGAGAATTGAAGTAGCAATCGCAGTGTTGCGCCATCCACGTGACGCAGAAACGCGCTTTTTGCGCTCTTGAGGAATTTTCCGTTTCAATAGGGCGAGGCCCCGTTCCCCCGGGGGTTCTAGCTCGTTTGCCTTAACGCTATCTCGCAGTACCGTTTGAAAGGTGAGTTCTTTTTGCAGGTCCGGGTCGCGCTCCAGCGCTTGTTCCAGCCTTTCGCGCTCGGTCTCATCCAAGCTGTGATTTGCCATCCATGGCAACGTTTCAATAGCATCTTTTCGTTCCATTTCTAACCCCCTCTACTCCATCGATTTAGCCAAACATCGCTTCAGCGCGTCTTTTGCATGATAAGCTCGAGAGTTGACCGTGCCTTCTGGGCATTCCACAATTCCTGCCATACCGCGATAATGTAGATCCTCGAAAAAGCAAGATGGATAACTTCTTTGTGTTCGTTAGTCAGGTTCTCCATACATCTCTTGATTAATTCAGCATTCTGCGCTCCAGCGATGGCCCTTTCAATGTCAATATTCTCATCTGGCATTGCTGGGTCGATATCGTCCCAGGTATGGCGGCCGCGCTTACGCAGTTTGTCGTACACCTTGTGATGTATAAACCCAAGTAACCATGTGGATACCTTGGAGCGTCCCTTAAAGCGCGCTGCATGATGCCAAATATTTAGCTCAACCATCTAGGACTTGAACAAACTATCATACACATGAATGCAAATTTATACTTCACCCGCAACTGCGCCAGCCAATCATGGTTTAACACATTAATCAGGAGGTTCACTTTCAGTTTGCATTGATACCCGCATAAACGGTCTAGCGGCTAGTCTATCTAGCGCGTACTGCAGCTCAGATTATTGAGTAGCCGCAAGGGCTCACTCTCGGTTCAAATAACAGGATTGACGGAATGCATCTATATTTGACAGCCAAGTCCGTTGGCTGCGAGAAGACGATTACAGCCTGAGCGATTCTTAATCCGAGACCGGTATCCATAGATATCATCGTTAGATACCGGTACCAGTGACCAGACATTGCCAACGACCGCACAATAATTCACAACAACCTCAAGCCAAATATACACAGAGTCCTAACACCGATATATAAAAGCTGCTGCAGAAAGTCGGCACTGTAAAGAAATCTGGTTGCGGCCATTCCATCTTCTTATTGAACCCCTAGCACAGTACCTTCGACTCACTCTATGAAAGCTATTGTCGATTTTAATACAACAGGAACGGAGTATCAGTGATGAGGTTTTACTTTACAGAATTTACGCCCAACGGTGGCATGGCAACCATAAAAGTTGCACTTTCGCCCGTTTCCCATACCACACCATGCAGATCTGACGAAGTTGCTGGAAACGCCCGAGAGCATTTCGGCGCATTGAGGCAAATTCATAATCTCACCATCCGTGAAGTATACCCGGTACCAGGCGACAGTTCCCGCCTTCGGCTACTCATTGCAAATTTGGGGAAAGCCGACGCTGGCAAACACGATCTCAGGATTACCTATGTTCGTTGTGGAAAGAAGAGAACAATAACAACAGCTGTTCCACCCTTAAAAAAGGATGAGCAGTACATCTCTAACGTTAACTGCGCAACTTAGGCAGCTTGTTGAAAAAGCCTTAGGTAGTGTCCGTCCATAAACGCTAATTAATTTTTTTGAGCTTTTTGGACGTATTGAGAGGAAAAATCCGGTAGCGTTGATATCATCAGATTCGCCAAAAGCTTGATTTTAAAGGAAAAACCGAAACCAACAGAGATAACCATGCGCGAAATACGCACCGTCCAACACAGTAATTCGAACGTTACGCAGAACACGAGATCGGCAAGGAACTGAAGGTCTTCTCGGACTGGCTTGATCGTCACCGTGGGGTGCTGGACGGGGTTGCAGCCGATAGTGGGGGTTGGCATCGGGCGGCGACGGGCAAGAAGGGCCTCTCAGTCGAGTCGGTATTGCGTTGTGCGCTGCTCAAACAATATCGCCGGCTCAGCTACGATGGCCTGGCGTTTTTTCTGCTCGATTCGACGTTCTACCAGACCTTTCGCGTTTGACGACGGGGTGGACGCCGAAGAAGGCGGCCTTGCAAGAGGGGATCAGTGCGATTTCCGACACCATCTGGGAACGCATCAACCAGCACGTATTGCAAGACGCGAAGATGACCCGGGTGGAACGGGTGAGATGCTTCGTATAGACAGCACGATCACCGACGCGCCGATTCATTACTCCATTAATTTAGCCAAACATCGCTTCAGCGCTTCTTTTGCATGATAGACTCGAGATTTGACCGTGCCTTCTGGGCATTCCATAATTCCTGCAATATCGCGATAATGTAGGTCCTCGAAAAATGCAAGATGGATAACTTCTTTGTGTTCGTCAGTCAGGTTCTCCATACATCGCTTGACTAATTCAGCGTTCTGCGCACCAGCGATGGCCCTTTCAGTGTTAATATTCTCATCCGGCATTGCTGGGTCTATTTCGTCCCAGGCATGGCGGCTGCGCTTACGCAGTTTGTCGTACACCTTGTGATGTGCAATCCCAAGTAACCATGTGGATACCTTGGAGCGTCCCTCAAAACGTGCTGCATGATGCCAAACTTCCATCATCACCTCATTAAGTATCTCAGCGGCGTCTAGGGGTTCATTCAATCGGGCAATAGCATACCGATATACTCTTCCTTCAAACATCCTGTAAAACTCCTCCAACGCTGATTCCTGTCGCGCGGTGATCCGTTGAAGCAAAATCTCCGGGGGGGTCGTCATAGCTTCGCACGCATGTGAATCTCGGGGATGAAACCCACATTGTTTTTCATTGCCAATGTTCAATGCGTTCATTACCGAAAATTCCATCGAATCACCACTCCCTATCATTTCAGTATCCTCAACTGACTGCGCTTCTCGTGCCTTACCAGTAGTTCCCTGAATCTTTCGCGCGCTCGAAACATGACCTGGTTAAAATGCTTCTCCGTTAAACCCAGGGCGATACAAATCGATTGCTTGTCTTCTTCGTCCAAATAAAATCGCAGTAGCAGTTCGCGATCGCGATCCGAGCGTAGCTCGTCTAACAAGGTGCGCACCATTTTGGCTTGCTCATCGCGCATGGTTGCATCGCTTTGCGTTATGCCATGGTGACTGGAGTTATCTATCGCTGCAGAATCGGGTTCGGTTTTGCGCCGCGCTTGCTTGCGAAAATGCGCGATGACGAGATTTTTTGCGGTTGCGTGAATAAAGCCGGCCAGGTGGGAGGGATCCTCCAGCCCACTGGCGCGTAAACGCTCTAACACAATGCGGAAGGTGTCTTGATGCAGGTCGTCGGCTAAATCGTCGTCGTCGGTTTTGCGCCGCAAAAAACTGAGCAGTCCACGGCTGTAGCGTCCAACGAGTTCTTCCTCTGCTGATTTTTCGCCTTGCCGTACTTGTATCGCCAGAGAAGCGGCTATTTCAGGTTCATGCACAACTAGCAGACCACTACGTTCTAGTGTCAGATAATCGATTTGCATTTCGGACCTCCTGTCAGTGTTCGATCGCCGATAGAGTGAGCTGTGGAACAATCACTTGTAAGTTAAATTCAATATCCTTGTTGCAGCATCTGCAGATGCAATCATGCATTCCGTAAAACCTCGGCGGACCCAATATTTGATCTAAAGGTTGGATGCCAATGCTACAGTCGACAATCTATAGTGAGTGCAATTTCTTCCCATGAAGATTCGCTGTTGTTTCGCTGGAATTTCGCTGGAATTGATTGTTTATTCATCATTTCCACATCATAGAAACTGGCGATGGAAGCTATCAAATCAAGCACTCATCGACTCAAAATGGAATTAATGCTAGTAAGCAGTAGTACACGTGAGCGATAATATGACTCACTCGGGTGAGACATAATTTAATGCCCGGGTCAGTTTTAGCTGTCAATCAACATCATCAGGTTCCGCAGTTAGTCGGAGAGACGATGATCTATGCGTTTGGCGATTGTGAGTTTCACTCTGAACTCTACACGCTGACGCGCGCCGGGCAACAGATTCATTTAAGGCCTAAGGTTTATCGCACGCTAACGTACCTAATCGAGCACCGCGATCGGGTTGTCTCCAAGGATGAATTGGGTAACTCGGTCTGGGATGGCCGCTTCGTCAGCAATACAACGATTGAAAGTACGGTAAAGGCGGTGCGCCGTGCGGCAGGGGATAGTGGCGAGGTTCAACGCGTTATCAAAACATTGACACGACAAGGTTATCGCTTTGTGGCTCCGATCGAGTCAATTTCAACGACGCAGCAAGTCGCTCCAAGTCCCAAGGACACGCCACTTGGCCTATTCACGGATCAGACTGGTGGTTTTGGGGATCAACAGGACACGGTTGAGCTTGTAGATGTTGGGAGCGTACAACCGGAGTGCACCAAACGTCAGCTGACAGTGATGTTTTGCGGAGTACGCCTGACTACCAAAGAAGTAACGGCTCTAGATTCGGAAGATCGGCGCGACGCAATACGCAGTATCCGCGAGCTATGTGATCCGATCATTAGACATTACGAGGGCTATTTGAGTCAGGTTACAGCCGATGGACTCTGGGTCTATTTCAGCTACCCGCGCGCACAAGAAGATGCCGCCTGTCGGGCGGTGAGTGCCGGCCTCGAAATCATTGCAGCAGTGAAGGTATTGAAAAGCCGTCTTGTGACAGAACACGGCATCGACCTCATCATACGGGTTGGGATCCATACAGGCCAAGCGCTAGCAGGCGGCGCTACACCAAAGGGCGATAAAGAACAACTGACGCTTGACGATACGCCGAGTATTGCCGCGCGGCTGCAGCTGCAAGGTGACTCCGACACCGTGATTATCACCGAGCCGACATTGCATTTGGTCGACGGCTTTTTCGTCTGCTCAGATCTCGGCCAACAGACGGTGAGTGACACGGCAGAACCCGTCACGTGTTACCGCGTCGAGCGCGCCAGTGGCGTCAATCACCGCCTCGATCTCCAACGTCCCCAAGGTCTAACCCCGCTGGTGCACCGGGAAGTAGAGATCGCGCTGCTTAAGGAACGTTGCACACTCGCCCTGGCTGGCTCGGGCCATATTGCGCTGATCAGCGGTGAAGCGGGTATTGGCAAATCTCGATTGGCCAGGGCGTTGTGTGATGCCGTGACAGAACAAGAGCATCTAAGCCTGATCATTCGTTCATCGCCGTATCATCGTAACAGTCCTTTTTATCCGATAGTCGAGCTTCTCCAGAAGTTGTTGTTATTTCGACCCAGCGATTCGTCGCAATCGAGACTCAAGAAACTGGAGAGGGCGCTGAGGAGACACTCATATGACCTGCCGCAAGTGGTACCCTTGTTCGCGCCCATGCTGTCGATTCCCATCCTATCTGAACGGTATCCATTGCTTGAGATGAGCCCACAACGGCAGAGAGAAAAGACGATCGAGACGATGATAGTATGGCTGATCGCCGAATCACGACGTCAGCCCATGCTTATTGTGTGGGAGGACCTGCACTGGGTGGACGCCTCCTCACTGGATCTATTCAACGCACTGATGGATCACGTCCCATCGGCTGCTATCTTTGCAATGCTGACCTTTCGTTTAGAATTCAAACCACCGTTTCCGACGCGTAGTTTCGTTGCCTCTATTGTTTTGCCACGCCTGGCACCCGAGAAAGTCGCCGACATGATTGCCGGAATGCTACACGGGAAAGCCGTGCCACCCCAACTGGTCTCTCAGGTTGCGGCGAGGTCAGACGGCGTACCACTATTCGTCGAAGAGTATACCAAGATGGCGCTGGAATTCGGGTGGTCTGAACAAGAGGACGGACGCGTAACGAATGAGACACCTGACCAGTCTATTCCAACCACGTTGCAAGATGCCCTGACGGCCCGGTTTGATCGCTTCGATCCCGGTGCGGCCATCGCCCGGATCGGCGCCGTATTTGGACGTGAGTTTGCCTATGAGACTATCGGAGTCGTCGCACCCTTGGACGATATAACGCTGCGGCGCGGGCTGGCACAACTGGTCGACGCCGAGCTGCTCTATCAAACGGGATTCCTGCCGAAGGCTGAATACCGCTTTAAGCATGCACTCGTTCAGGACGCGGCCTATCAATCGCTGCTCAAGAAGGACCGCAAACGATATCACCGAAAGATTGCCAGGATACTTGAGGAACAATTTACCAACGCAAAAACAGAGTTGCTGCGCCACCACTATACCGCTGAAGTGATCGCGCACCATTACGAGAGCGCGGGTGATATGGAACTTGCGGCCGCCTATTGGCTTAAGGCGGGCCAACGTTCTATTCGCCTGGCCGGTTACGTAGAGGCCATCGCTAAACTCAATAATGCATATCGGTTGGTGCTTGGCCAGGAAGAATCCACTCAACGTGATCGAACAGAACTCGATATCATCACAGCGCTTGGGGCGGCGCACGCCGGTGCGGGAGGGTTCTCGGGAAATGATGCCGGCAACGCGTATAACCGGGCACGCGCACTGTGTACAGCGCTTGATTATCCACCCGAAACATTTAACGTGCTTTCCGGGGCCGGCTCGTTCGAGTTCATGCGCGGAAATTACTCGATGGCCCGCGAGATTGCAGTGCAGTCTATAGAGCTGGCGGGGAACACAGACAACCCGACCGGTCACGTGATCGGCAACCGCCTTCTCGGAGCGATACGGTTAGCCACCGGTGAGTTTGACACGGCCATAGACTCCCTAAAAACCGCTATCGATCTATACGAGCAAAGCCCAGAACTGCATCACAGTTACGCCCTGGATCACAAAACAACAGCGCTTTGCTATCTTGCGTATGCCACGCTCGCGGTCGGGCGTATCGACACTGCTCTCGCAGCGGCAGTACAAAGCCTGGCACACGCCGAGCACATGGATCGCCACAGCCTCAATTACGCCCTTTGCTACCTGGCTGGCCTACACCACGTGCGCGGCGACAATCCCGACACGATACTAAACATCGCTACCCGTAGCCTTAATCTCGCGCTCGAAGAAGGTTACGCGACTTGGGTGGGGATGTCGCGCGCGATACGGGGGGAAGCGTCGATCAGGAACGGTACGCATGACGAAGGTTTGTCCGAGATCAAGCAGGGCATCGATGAACTCGCAAGCGTACAAATGCAGACGTTCCTGCCGTTCGCTCAATCCATGTTGGTTAAAGGATACCTGGCAGCGGACCGCCCACACGACGCACTTAGCTCACTCAAGGAGGCCGAAGCGCTGACAGAAAAGACTGAACAACGATGGTATCTGCCCGAGCTGCAACGCCTACACGCGGAAACACTGGCACTACAAGGCGACAAAGCGGAAGCGCACGATTGGTACCGAAAGGCGCTCAATTCAGCCGCAGCACTCGGGGCTAAGTTCTGGAATCTAAAAATATCAATGAGTTTCGCTCGCTTTTTGCTTGCAGCAGGCCGGCCTGATGAAGCCTACAGACTATTGTTGAAGGCCGATGCTGCGCTTGAGGAAGGTCACGATGCACCCGTACGGGTCGAAGTCACTGAGTGGCTGCGCCGTTTAAGAGTTGCTGCTGAGCAAAGTGAGCCAGCGGCACTATAGTGGTGAAAGTACAAGATACACCTGGCATGCCAAGATTCGATGCCGGAACATGATCGCCTGATCCGATGGAGGAAGGCATGTACCGCGAGCCACCGAAAATGGCGGTTTGCGAAATAATTCGGCTCCTTCTGAACTATCTCATCCCAGTCATCATCCGAGGCGCGATAGTGGCTAGACCCTCGGGAATGCGTGCACTGATAAACCTGTATCGCGATCCCATAGGAGTTCGTTACTTTACGGGTCTACAACGCAATTATCATAGTGGTTTGCTCGCCGGTTACGCAGACAATGACAGCGTTTTCGGACTTAATCGCGCAGTCATCGTGCTCGATGTTTGAGCTTATCGAAGAAGTATTACATGGTGTCACTTAAGACTACGGAGTAAAAAACATAAACCACCGTATTTTCGAGCGCTTTGTCCTCAAATGCGGAAGGAGCTGTCGCTTCCCCTAAAAAAACCTTGCGTGCGGAGTCGCCGCCGGTTGAACAGCTGGTTGGCATTAATATCATGTCGACGAGCGTAAGCGCCAATTCTTCCACGTATTGACCCCTCAGCCGTTCTACTGAATTTTTTTGATATTCCAGGGCAGTAACGCTTCAAGTTCCTCAACCGTTTCCGCATAGGGTAGCCGGCTGAATACCTCGCGTAGATACTGGTAGGGCTCAAGGCCGTTGGCCTTTGCCGTCTCCACTAGACTGTAATGCACCGCACTGGC
>RCMY010003795.1_pt1 | contig 14699 bp, 10 predicted proteins | sample 2041341 | NCBI WGS metagenome assembly RCMY01 (sample SAMN09708234, study PRJNA481090) | Marine sediment metagenome, whole genome shotgun sequencing project.
CTGGCTATATTAAATGGCTGCTTAAACAGGACAGTGTTGACCCTTATTTAGCCCAAGCTTGCCAGCAAGCATTAGAGTCCGTATAAATACACTGAAACTAGAACTTATTAGGTAGTAAGTCCCTCAATATTATGGTGTTTAAAATATCATCAATCTCTGCATATGCCATGGATCAATCTTACTCTGACGATTCGGAAAATCCCTATATGCTATTATTTATATAGTGTAGAGAGTTGGGGTATGAAAATTACTTTTCTTAGGTGACGTTGTTAATATTGGGGTTTGATAATGCCATCCTTGATCTGAGTGCAGCATTAATCTCTTATCACGGCATGCTTTAGTCTTTTCTAAAGCATCACCTAGCATCTTGCTAACTAAGTCATAAGTCGGGCGCTTTGATAGCGTGTAACTGACAATCTCATTGTTATAACAATCAAGTATGGGCGATAAATACAGCTTATGATCACCCACCTTAAACTCAGTAATATCGGTGAGCCAGCGCTTATTTGGTTTATCTGCAGCAAACTGGCGCTTTAAATAGTTCTTCGCAATCTTATCTTGTTGTCCTTTGTAGGATCGGTACTTCTGACGTATTATCTTTGCGCTAAGCTTCATGTCATGCATAAGCTTAGCAATGAGCTTATGGTTATGATAAGCGCCTTGCTGCTTTAGAGCCTCTGTTATTCTACGATAGCCATACCTGCCTTTATGCTGATGGTACAGCTTAGTAATACGCTGTTTTAGGTCTGCATATTTGTCTTTAACATCAAACTGACACCTATGGTAGTAAAAGACACTCTTAGCCATCTTAGCGATGTTTAGCAAAGCAGATAAAGGGTGAGCAGATAAAGGGTGTTCTTGCCTCAATGCTTCGATGAGCCTTGCTTTTTGCCTGCTTGTTCCTGCTCCCAAAGCCGTGCATCGAGCTTTTTTAGGTAGGCGTTCTCCGCACGTAGGTATTCATTCTCACGCTTCAGCTCTGTTAGCGTCTTTTCATCATCTGGTTTGTCTGTGATAAATGGTTTGTTCATGGCGGTTCTACTTTTACGTTTGGATATTAGTCCAGACATACCATAAAGCCGATACGCTTTGTGCCAATGACTGATTAAAGCCGGTGAGCTGATATTAAACTTCAGTGCTGTCTGTGATTGACTTAAACCTTGTTCTAGCATGGTGGTTAACACTTTGAGTTTAAATTCACTACTGTATTTGACTTTAGTTGTCTTTGGTTTGATTGCGTCTATGCCACCGCTTTGATATTGGTTAACCCATCTAGAGACCATCTTTCTATTAAGGCTAAATTTCTCTGCCGTGGCAGTACCTGTATGTCCTTGCCGATAGTATGCGATGACTTTGAGCTTAAAGTCTAGATTGTAACGCATAAAAATACCCTATAAGTTGTGTCCAACTTATAGGGTTCAGTTCACTCATATAAAGAGTAGTGAGGCTTTTTAAGTATTTGGAGCGGGAAAAGAGATTCGAACTCTCGACCCCAACCTTGGCAAGGTTATGCTCACTGAGCTATTCCCGCAAATATCAATCTATAATAGTATTCACTACTACGTCTCGATAGGGTGGCTATTTTAGTAAGTGCTTTACCTTTAAATTCTGGCGTGAATACTCCTATAGTAATAGCAAAACAATATGTCAGAGAATAATAGATAGTTATGTCGTTTTTAGAAAAGTTTACTTCCTAGCGACTACCCGTTTTAGCTGCAATTACTACCCATATGTGTGGTTCACTACCTAATGCTTTTTGCTATGCTCAAATTGTCCTTACATTTATCTGTAGGTGTTCTACTACTTATTAATATTGACTGGTTGATAAAAAGGACATAGTCGACCATAAGGCAAACCACAAGGGAGTGAAACGACAATGCTTATAAATATCGATAACGGAGGCACACTCACAGACATCTGTGTAGTCGATGAAGACGAGGTATATTATACCAAAACACTAACAACCCCTCTAGATCTTTCAGAATGTTTTTTTGAAGGTATTAAAAAAGCTGCTAAAGTAATTTACGGAGAGGACAGCTTTGTTACTTTACTACAAAACAGCTCGCTAATTCGTTATTCATCTACTCAAGGAACCAATGCCTTAGTAGAGCGTAAAGGTCCGCAAGTTGGCTTAATAACCGATGAGGAAAATCTAGTAGAGAGATTGAACCAAACAGCTGCTGAAAAGAATATGTTTCAAAGTATCGTTGAAGATCGCATTGCAATCTTAAGCGATACCAATAACGAAAAAGACATGGATTTTGAGCTGGTAAATGCTATCAACGATCTCACGAATGCGGGTGCTGAGCGAATCATTATCGCTATTGGTGATCAAGAAAAAGAAAAGAAGTATAAACACTTTTTCTTATTGCGTTTCCCACGTCATTTATTAGGCTCAGTGCCTGTCTTATTCTCCTGGGAGTTTACCAAAGATCCTTCACGTAAAAGAAGAATTTGGTCAGCTATTATAAACTCTTTTCTTCATCCTACTCTAGAACACTTCTTATACTCAGCTGAGAATAGACTCAGAGCACATAAAGTTAAAAATCCATTATTAATTTATCGTAACGATGGTGCTTCTTCTCGCGTTGCAAAGTCAGTCGCACTAAAAACCTATTCTTCAGGGCCTCGTGGCGGTTTGGAAGGTACAAGAGCCCTTGCAGAAGCATACGGTTTTAATCGTGTTTTGATGATCGATGTTGGTGGTACAACCAGTGATATTGGCATAGTGGACAATTTGAATATTGTTTCTGATCGCCGAGGTAAAGTAGAAGGGGTTGAAATCTCTTTTGAGCTTAGTGATGTGCGATCCTATGGCATTGGTGGCAGCTCTATCATCCGTGTTAAAGATGGCGAAATCATAGTGGGTCCCGAAAGCGTGGGTGCAGCTCCTGGTCCTGCGTGCTTTGGCTTCGGTGGTAAAGAAGCCACAATTACTGATGTCAATCTGATGTTAGGTATTCTGAATCCTGAAACTTATTTAAATGGTGAATTAAGACTTGATTTAGAACGGTCACGTCAAGTCATCAAAACCAATATCGCTGATCCCTTAGATGTCAGTGTGGAGGAAGCTTTATTCCTAATGCAAGAAGCTTTTGCAACCAAGATGGCAGCGACTCTTCAAGATCGAATAGGCGATAGTGATGACACTGTGCTTGCAGCTTTCGGGGGTGGCGGTCCTATGAGTGCCTGTCAATCAGCGCGTAAAGCTGGTATCAAGCGCATTATCATTCCCAAACTTGCGGCGGTATTCTCAGCATATGGTCTTGGTTTCTCAGATGTCTCTCAAGTATTTGAAGAGAACATTACAGGTTTGGATACAGATGAAGTTGATAAAATCAAAAAAGATCTACTGCAAAAAGCCGAACGTCATATGTATCAAGAAGGCTACTCCTTAGCAGAGCAGTGCGAAGTGGTTTGGATGACTATTGTAGAGAACGCAGACGGTAGCGAACATAAGCGTCTTGCGTTAGATAACAGTAGTGATCAAGATGCTGAGCAAAGGCTTATCTTAGCATTAGAAGCACGTTACAAACTCAAGCATCCTGATATCGAAGCTACTTTGTCTGATAATCAGGACAATGTAACTGCCAAAGCCTCCGGTACTCGCAAAGTATTAAGAAAAGGGTTTGGTGAAGATGATATTGCGGTTTACCACCTTGATGAACAAGACGCTAATGCATCTGCAAAAGGCCCTGCTATCGTTGAAGGCCCCTTCTTCACCGCTAACGTTACTGATGGCTGGAGTTTTGTGGTTACAGATGCAGGTGACCTTATTCTTCGAGACGACACTTAAATAAATAGCGGACTAGGAAGTTAATACAATACAAGGAGAAGTTAAATGAGAGTTCCAATGACAGAATACTTGCTGATCGATCTAGATAGTGAACGCTGGGTATGCCGTGTCTGCGATCATGATTTTGGTGATGCTCGGGGTACCTATAAAGAAGGTACTTTGGTATATGACCGTAATCCAGAAGAGATTCATCCTCCAGTTATCGACCCCAAGCGTTATAAGTATACCTTTTCCCCGGATCCCAATTATTGTCGTATATATGAGTACTATTGCCCTGGTTGTGGTACGCAAATTGAAACTGAGTATCTGCCACCAGGTCATCCACCAACTATAGATATGCTTTGGGATATTGATGACTTACGTCGTCGCTGGGAAGAGATTGGTGAAAATCCTGAAAAAATTATTAATTATGGTCCAGGTGAAAACGCTGAAGTAGACTTAAGCGAGGCGCGTCAGCGTCATAGCCATGGTCATCATCGTATACCAACACAGCTACCAGAAAAATAAAGGGAGAATAACATGAAGAGAATATCTGTAGATGTTGGTGGTACTTTCACCGATTGTTTTTTCGCATGGGACGACTTGTACCTTGAGTCAAAGTCGCTCACTACTCATCACAATCTTGCTTTAGGGTTCAATGCAGCACTGGACAGTGCTTGTGAGAAAGCTGGACTTTCTCGAAAACAGGTCTTAAAGGAAGTGGAGTCGGTACGCTATGCCACGACACTTGGTACGAACGCACTTATCGAAGGTAAAGGTCCACGTGTTGCCGCTATCGTCACACATGGTTTTGAAGATACTATCCATATTTCTCGCTCTAAAGGATATGGCGAAGGCCTAGATCCTGTCAAGCAAGGTGATATGCCAAATGCAGAACGTCCTGAACCTATTGTACCGCGTAAGATGGTACGTTCCATAAAAGAGCGTATTGATACCATAGGTGAAGTGCTTGTTCCCTTACAAAAAGAAGATGTGCGTGAGCAAGTGCGTGATCTGATCACCAATGGTGCTGAAGCTATTGTCGTTGCACTCGTTAATTCAACAGAGAATCCTGAACACGAACAGCTAGTGTTAGAGACTATTTTAGAAGAGTACCCTGCACATGAATTAGGCTCAGTACCGGTCATTTTGAGTAGCCAAGTATCAGGGCGTAAGGGTGAGTTTGTACGTGCCAATACGACGATTATTGATGCTTTTTTGCACTCTATCATGTTTAATGCACTCAACCAACTCACCACTAACTTACGTGATTCAGGTTATGAAAAACCTATGATCGTTGTACATAACTCTGGTGGTATGGCGCAGTCTAACTCAACGGATGCACTACGTACCATTCACTCAGGCCCTATCGCTGGTGTCGGAGGTGCACAGCACTTATCGGAGAGTACGGGAATTGGTGATGTGGTTACCATGGATATGGGTGGAACCTCTTTTGATATTGGCTTAGTTCCAGAAGGCGGGGTCAAGCACTATGATTTTCATCCAGTTATTGGACGCTGGTTAATCTGCTTACCGATGATTCACTTAAATACCTTGGGTGCAGGTGGGGGTTCTATTGCCAGTTATGACCGTATTCATAAGACTGTTAAGATCGGCCCTGAGTCTGCAGGTTCTGACCCAGGACCAGCCTGCTATGATCGCGGCGGGCTACAAGCAACAGTAACTGATGCAGATCTGCTGCTTGGCTATTTAGATCCAGATAACTACGCCAATGGTTTTATTAAGCTCAATCCAAAACGCTCACGTTTTGTGATAGAAAACAACCTTTGTGATGAGCTGGATTTAGATGTCATCGAAGTTGCCAAAGTGATTAAGCGTAGTGTTGATGAGCAAATGGCAATCGGCATCGAAGTTGAGCTAAGAAGTAGCGGTAGTGTCATCGATGATTTCACTATGGTCGCCTATGGTGGTAATGGACCTCTTCATGCTTGCGGCATTGCAGAGCAAGCGGGTATCTCCAAAATCTTATTTCCACCATTTGCGTCTGTTTTCTCGGCACTAGGCGCAAGCAATATGAAGCCTTTGCACATTCATGAACGTAGTGCTTATGTGATTTTATACAATTCGATCACCCGAACACTTTTTGATGAGTACGAACGCTTCAACGAGTACGTTGAGGAGCTAGAGCTAAAAGGCCGTGAGGACTTAGTACGTCAAGGTTATGATATTGATAAAGTCAAGCATCGCTTAGAGCTGGATATGCGTTACGGCAATCAGCGTGTAACTACTTCAGTAGCTTTGGATCTCAATCGAATTGAGAATGTGGGTGATGTTTTAAGTATCATACGTACATTCTCTGATATCTATGCAGACCGTTATGGTAAAGGTATTGAAGCCCCTGAAGCAGGTGTCCGCGTACAGACTATTCGGGTTGCCTCCTTTATTGATACTGAAACCGTCAGTTTCAATCACTTAGAAACCGACTTAGTACGCAGCGAGCCTGAGCCGATTTCATATCGTAAAGTACATTATGTCGATGAAGATAACCCTATCGATACCCCTATTTACGATAATAGCGTGCTTAGTGAAAAGTATATGGTAAAAGGACCTGCCATTATTACTACCGAGAGTACCACCTATCTGGTTGAAAAAGGCTGGCGGGTTGAGCCTACCTCACAAGGTGCAGTTTGGTTACTCAAGGACAAAGCTACACAAGGTAGTTCTAATAAATAACAAGGAGATCATCATGAGTACAGAGACATACAATCCAAATCGTGAACTAACCGATGAAGAAAAAGCTTGGGTCGACGATTTTATGAACGAAACGACGCTATTTCTCGGACCTGACCCCGAGATTATGCGTAATCACTCTATATCAACGCGTTCTGAATTAGAAAATAAGGTGCTTGCTAAAGGTGGCGATCCGATACTCTACGATAGAATTCGTCGCAGATTGGTAGGCGCACTCGATGACGCTTTTGAGATGTGTGAGAGTATGGGAGCTGCGCCAGGCGCTAAGTGGGCGGATTTATCAGTAGCGGTTTATACGGCGCAAGGTGACGTTTGTTACATGTCAAATCGTGGTGTTATTGCTTTTTCAGCAGTACTACACCATCCCATTCGCTACATTATGAAATACTGGAAAGATGAACCTACAGTAGGTATCAACCCTGGTGATGGTTTTTTCCATAATGATGCGCGCTTTGGCTGTGTTCATAATACTGACCAATCCATGCTTACACCTATCATGCGGGATGGCGAAGTGGTCGCTTGGGTAGGCGCCACCATTCACGAAGGTGAAAATGGTGCTTGTGAACCAGGTGGCATGCCATCTGGTTCAGAAACGCCGTTTGATGATGGTTTACGTGGTTCACCTATGAAGATCGTCGAACGCGGAAAGTTACGTCGTGACTTGCTTACTTTTCTGCAGCATTCAACACGTGATCCCAATCTAATGCTTGCTGATATCAAAGTAAAGCTGGGTGCCGTACGCCGCGTTATGGAGGTTGTTGATCGAGCTATTGATGAGCACGGTCTAGAAGCCTTTATAGGTGCCATTCGAATGACGGTTGAGGATGTCGAAGAAGAAGTACGTCGTCGCCTCAAAGCCATGCCAGACGGTACCGTTACGGTTCACCAGTTTGTAGACTCAACCTTAAAAGAAAACATTTTAATCAAGTTTGCCTGTAAGATTACGGTCAAAGGCGACAGAATGATTTGCGATTTAACTGGAACAGGTCCAGAAATTCTTAATCGTGCTATTAATTCGCCATTTGCATCAACTAAGGCATTCTTTGCACAAGCAGTTTTATCTTTTTGGTGGCCTGACTTACCTCGTTCCACAGGTGCACTTTCACCCATTGAGTTTATCAGTGATGAAGGTACATGGGGAGATTGTAGCTATGACGCGCCAACTGGACAGAATCTACAGGCATCGTTCCGTGGATTTACCGCTTTACAAGTGGCGTATGCAAAGTTGCAGTTTTCTATGCCTAATAAATACTCCAATGTTATTGCGCCTTGGTTTAATCAGATCAACGACTTTTTGTGGGGTGGAGAGACCCAACATGGTGAACAGGTCGGTAACCTGTGCGCAGACTTAAACGGTATGGGTGGCGGCGCTAAAGCCTTCAAAGATGGTGAAGATGCCATTGCGCCCTTGTTTTGTGCAATGGCTGACACTGGTGAACAAGAAGTTATGGAAGAAGAAGTGCCATTCTTACAACTGGTGTCTAAGCGTATCGTCCGTGATAATCAAGGTTTTGGTAAGTATCGTGGCGGTATGGGTTATGAGATGATCGTAGCAGCCCGTAATACGCCAGAATGGGGGTTTATGACGGTGACCTCAGGTGCAAAATTCTCTAGTGTAGGCGGTATGTTTGGTGGTTATGGTTGCCCCACTTATCCCCTTTCTATGGTAAAAGGAATTAACATTTATGACATTATCAAAAAGGATCCGAAACAGTTTGATCTCTCCATTGAACGCATAATGAATGAACAACCTTACGAAGGTGGTAAGTATATCACCTCGCATATGGGACTGCAGTTTGACCGAAGCGAAGAAGGCGAGCTATATATGATCTCGCAAGGTTCAGGCGGCGGTTATGGTGACATCTTAGAGCGTGATCCTGAACATGTGATGGAAGATTTAGAGATAAACAGAATCTCTGATCACACGGCAGAAAATATTTATAAAGTGGTTTGGAATAAAGAAACCTACGTGGTGGACAAAGAAGCGACCGAGCGCCTGCGCAATGAGGAGAGAAAAGCTCGGCTTGAGCGTGGTGTTCCTTATGCAGAATTCATGGAAAAACACGTAAAAGATGAGCCTCCTGAAGATATATTTTACTATGGATCTTGGGGACAGGATAATGATGAGGAGCTATATGCTACTATATGGGAGAATAACATTCCTAAACGAGTACATGGAAAACTCAAAGATCTGCCACTGATCACTATTCCTAATCGCCATGTAATGAAGATTGAAAAACTCGAAGCACGTATCCAAGATTTAGAAAAAGAGCTTGGCATTGAAACCCAACGGTTAACCTAAATCTCGTGCTAGTAAATGCTATTAACGGTTGGGATTTGGCTCATGTAGTCAAATCCCAATATTTTACTTTTGATATGAACATACCTTGACAGACTTACTAGAACATTGAATAAAAGGATATTACTATGTTAAATGGACTAAGATCATTGCTCAAAGACGCTAACGATGGTGTATCTAAGTTAATAGTAGACGGCGAAGATTATGGGCAAAAGGTATTACTGCAAGAAAAAGCGATCCCTTGGCATGATGCTACCGCTTATGCTAATCATTTGAGTCAACTTGTTGCCCTTTTAAAACCTCAAGTCGCTGTTATTTCTTTAGACAAAATGATTATACAAGAACTCGCTGATAATCAAAATTTGTCTAGGGCAATGGGCGAAAAAACTCGTGCAAGTTACGCGCTCAAAACCTTTATGAGTCATGAGGACTTTAAAAAGGCAGTTAGTGCTCTTGTTGCTTCTAGTGTACAGACGCTGCGTATACCTGTGATAGTGCAGCTACCTTCTCCTTTGCAAATGCTTTATTTGACCACAAGTGCGGCACAGCCTGACACAGATTATGAATTTAATGATGATGATGCTGAAAATGCGGCCATTTACTTTGCAGACTGGTTACGCACCTTTAAGGATAATAAAATTGCAGGACTGATTTTCGATGAACGCGGAGGCAAGGTTGCTGAAGCTTCTTATCAGCCCATTAGGAATATTGCAGAGCATTATCAATGGGTAGTTGGTATGCGCCGAGCAAAGGAGATAATATTTATAGACCCCAAAATAAACGTTGCGGTTTTGCCAAAGACATATTGGACTTCAGGCACATCTGATATTGAAAGCTCTGGAGTGCTCTTTGCCGAAATCTTACAGGATGCAGTACCAGAGCAAGTGCTGGATTTTCGAGAGAAACTTAGCTAATGCTCATTATTATAGTATATTAAGCTTTTTAGCTTCAATAACCGCTTGAGCACGCCGAGATACGCCTAATACATTATATATTGATTTTAGATACCACTTTACGGTATCGACACTGATATTCAAGTTCTTTGCAATTTCTTTATTCGACAAGGCGTTTCCTAACATTTCAAGGATACGCATTTCTTTTTCTTTTAAGTTTTCGACTATTATTTCGGAGTTCTGAATGCTGTTTTCTGTATAAAGGAAACTAGCCTCTGTACTTTGAGCCTGACTTTTATACGTCTCTATCAAAACAAGTAACCAACGGCTAAACTCTGCAGTAGCCATTTCGATGTCATTCTGACGGCATTGTTTATTTAGTCTCTCAATTACCTTAATGACCTCAATATCTTCATCAATAAACATCCTTATCAAGTTCTGTTCAAATCCTTTAATCAACGCCGGTAACAACATATCCTCAGCTTCTACACTATGTCCTGCTTTGTTCAACACCTTTGCCAGTAATATACGGGTACTTATTTCATAATAATGCCTTTGTTTGGAGATAGTCGTTTGCAAAATTGATGATAATATTTCTATGGCTTTTTGATATTGACCCGTTATATAAAGTAAACGGGCTTCTGCGGTAGCACGAATTTCAAATAACTGCTCTGCAATACTAGATACTTGTAGAGGTTGGTCTGAATAATTCCACTGATACATTGTTTTTTGTGCAGATTGTATATCACCTCGAATCAACTGTAACTTTACCAGCTCAGCTTTAAGTAAATACTCTAAGCGCGTAATACACAATTCCTGAGCGACTTGCTGACCTTTAATTAATAAAGCATAAGCTTCAGAGAAATCCTTTTTTGCAATGGCTAAGCGAATACTAAAACAATAAGCAGCAATATAAAAGTTGGCAATACCACCCTCAACACCTAATGAGAGACTATCATTAAGTAAGGCCTCCGCCTTATCAAGCTGATTACGCTCATAATAAAGTTGTCCAAGTAAAGACGCCGCGAGATAAGAAGCGTGTGATTTTTTTCCAGATTTATCCCAAGCTTTTTTTTGAGCTTTATTATAATATTGTTCTGCCATATCTAATTGACATTGCTCTAAATGAGCAATACCAGCAAAACAGTCCCCATAAATACAACTAAAGGGCCCTCTAGTTTGCTGGTGGAATTGTGATACTTGATGTTGCAACTGCAAAGCATTATCGAATTGATAATTGTGTATCAATATATAGCTTCTAATGTTGTTTGCGACGACTATAACCCAAGGGTTATGATTATCTTGTTTATCGAAATGCTCTGGCAATACTTGTTCTGTTTTATCCAAACGGTCGGCATACATATGAATACAAGCCTGCAAAACCTTGGCTTCAACGCGAATAGAGCTTTCATCCGAACGCTCAATATTTTGCAAGGCCAAATCCACAAAATTTAGTGCTTTCTGCGCTCTTTTTGGATGATGCGTTAGGCAGTGTGCCCAAGCGATTGCCAGTTGTAACTCATAGCATGTCTCAATATCTTTCTCAGGTAGTTTATCTACTAGGCGTAGCAAGACCCCCATAAAGCTGTGTTCGACTAGCCACATAGATTCTTTTTCTACTAAAGAGATAGCATAGTCAATCTCTTTAGCAGCAATAGCATGCTCAACAGACTCATCAACTTGATTATTCACAGCGAACCACTGCGCTGCTGATAAGTGTAATGTTTGCAGTTTATCAGGCATTTGTAGCTGGAGACGACGCTGTAAAAAATAGGCAAATAGATGATGATATTGGAACCAACAATGTTCATGATCTAAGGGGCGAACAAACATTCCCTTTTCATACAAAGATTCTAACATGATTTGACTATTGGTTGTTTGTGTTACCGTGTTGCATAAATCATTGTTGAGCCTATCAAGGATAGAGGTCTGTAATAAAAAATCTAATGTATCACTAGATAAGTTGTTTAAAACATTCTCTACAAAATACTCATTGATTGAATGTGTGTTTTCAATTGCATCGAAATAATCAATGAATTTGTTTTTATCCTTTTGTGTTTGCATTATTATCGAAATTAACTGTAGTGAGGCTACCCAACCTTCAGTTTTTTCCCACAAAGTATGAATGTCTTCGGATTTTAGGTTTAGTTTGTTACCAACACTTAAAAAGCAAGAGGTTTCAACTTCATTAAAACGTAGATCAGTACTATCTATCAAGCACAATTGGTTTTTAGCATAAAGGCTATAAATAGGTAGAGGAGGTTGTGTACGGCTACAAATGATCAGATGAAACTGACGAGGTGCAAATTCAATCAAAAAATTTAAGATATCGTGAGTAGCCTTATTGGTAATAAAATGCCAATCATCAAGAATAAGATACATCTTCTTATCTAATGACTCAAGTTGGTTAACCAGTTCAGTAATAACATGGTTAATGGCTTGCGAAGATTGGCTCTCAAATAAGATAGTAGTATTCGCTACGATACTTTTTTCTGCATTACTAATGGCTGCAACGATATAATTTAGGCAACGAACAGGATCGTTATCTTGTGCATCTAAACTCAACCAAGCGACAGTATGGTTTTTAGAGATCAAACACTCTCGCCACTGCGTAGCCAAGCTGGTTTTACCAAAACCAGCAGGACCTTGAATCAGCATGACTGGGTAATTGATATTTTTGAGCAATCTGTTCATTAAGCGCGGGCGTAATACCAAATACACAAAATCTGCTGGTGCATTCAACTTGGTAAGTATCAAAGGTAGGCGTATTATATCTGCCACTTCCTCTATCCTCCCTTCAGAAAACTATGGTTTGAAGTTACTGTTAAAGCGCACCCATACGATCGGTATATCCGATTTCATCATAATGTATTCAATGACTGTAATATATGTAATGATATTAGCATACCTTAATATTAATTTTTATAATATATTTAAGTTTAATTCTAATGCATAGTTGAATTATTTTAAACTGATACAGTACTACTGGAATAAATTTTGCGCAGCCTCTAGCTGCAACAACCCAGCATTCAGCATAGTTTATACCAGTAGCAGTAGTATTTCGATCAGTTTCATCCTACTTTGAGATACGTAAATTTCGTAAAATATACTTAATTGAAACAAGGCAATAAGGGTTAAGTTAAACTTTAAACACTACTATTAGCTTGAGAAAATATAAAAAAAGCCCCACAATAATGTGAGGCTTTGATACGCTTAGAGCGCCATGATCCCTGCCGTCAAATCCGTACACTTAAACTTGGGAGATTTGAATCAAGCAGCTTGACGATAATAGTCAAACCACACCTATCTTGGCGATCTATAGCCTAAACTCTTTTGAATCCTCGTTTGGTTGTAGTACAGCTCAATATAGCCAATGATATCGCTGATCGCTACAAACCTTGTTTTATAGTCTTGATGGTACACCAACTCATTCTTCAACACGCCCCAGAAGCTTTCTATCGGAGCGTTATCAAAGCAGTTGCCCTTACCACTCATCGAGCCTGTAAACTGATGCTGCTTGATGATCTTGTGGTAGGCATGACTACAATACTGGCTGCCTCTGTCAGAGTGCACAATCAATCCTTGGCTTGGACGTTTATTCTTTATGGCCATGTTCAATGCTTTGCATACTAGCTCTGCGGTCATTCGCTTATTGATAGCATAGCCGACAAGCTCTTTGGTGTATAAGTCTTTAACGCCAGCTAAGTACAGCCAACCCTCAGCAGTCCAAATATAAGTGATGTCGCTGACCCAAGACTCATTTGGACGCCTAGCATCAAACTTTTGATCCAGCACGTTTGGAAAGATAAGCTTGTTATGATCGGAGTCAGTAGTGACTTTAAAGCGCTTATGACGACGGCATTTGATGCCATGTTCTTCTTTGATACGTCGAACCATATATAGGCTAATATCGTGCCCTTGCTCGGTTAGCTTTGCATGCAGTCGATCAGCACCATAACGTGCTTTTGTTTCACTATGTGCCGCTCTGACCAGTAGCTCAGACTGGTTACGATGTATCTGCTGCTTGCTGATATCGCGACTCAGCCAGTCGTAGTAGCTTGAATGCTTAATCTTTAGCACACGGCACATAGTAGTAATGCTGAAGAGCGACTGGTTATCTTCAATAAAGGCGTACCTGACTAACTGTGCTTTGCAAAGTACGCGGTGGCCTTTTTTAATATCTCTCGTTCCTCTTCGGCTACTTTAAGCTGTCGTTTAAGCTGCTTTATTTCCTGCAGAGCCGTCATAAGATCAGGATCATATTGCTGAGTGCCGATAAGCTTGCCTTGATTGGCTTTATTATTCCAATTAGATAAGGTCTGCATGGCGATGCCAAGTTGCTTTGCAGTAGCTGAAATATTGCCGTTATTGTCTGCTATCTTCTTGACGGCTTCAGCTTTAAATTCTGCACTATAGGTTCTGATTTTCTTGACCATGATAAACTCCGATTAATACGCTTAGTTTACCAAGTTTATTTGTACGGTTTCTTCAGCATAATTCAACCGCTACGGTGTTGCCCTTCCTAGAGGTACTATATGTACAATCTGCGGTCGGCTGCCTTGTAGCTGTTTTAGATTTCTTTGAATATATTTATACAAGTTACGCCATTTAGTAGAAAATGTGTTTGCGAGCCTCAAGCATTTCCATAGCATCGCTACTCGCTATGAGAAGTTGGCTCTCAATTTTAAGTCTATGCTTTACCTAGCGTGCACCATCATTCACTGCAAGATGAATTGAGGACACGCCCTAGTTGATAAGGTATTTATTCAAATAAATTTGTTGGTATAACCGTTGGTATAAACAAAAATATTTTTAAACAAAATTAGTTAAATCAATAACCTGACATATTAATGTGGTTGATACTGGGCCCACCATATTAGTAATACCAAAAAAGGCTTACATTATATAATGTAAGCCTTTTTCTATGGATGTTCGTTAATACTTACTAAATGGTGTTTTTATATGTTATTAACACTAGTTGTCATATAGTGCTAGCAGCACTTTTGCATTTTAACGGTAT
>RCMY010008592.1_pt1 | contig 14699 bp, 12 predicted proteins | sample 2041341 | NCBI WGS metagenome assembly RCMY01 (sample SAMN09708234, study PRJNA481090) | Marine sediment metagenome, whole genome shotgun sequencing project.
CGTCGGGATCGCGTTGGCGATCCCGTCTGCGATCATCGTTTCTGTCGGGGGACTCGAAGCGCACGCACTGTCTCGTGCATTGAACCCGCGCGCTCGCGCTGCGGCGCGAGCCCAGATCGCTGCGACCCGACGACTGAGCGTTGTCGCCGGACTCGGCTTTGGTGTGTTCTTCACGGCGCTCGCCCAGACATCGGCCGACTCGGGTTTGTTCCCGCTGGTTGGTGCACGTGGGGCCTCGGTGACCGTCCTCGCCGTCCTACTAACGACCCGTCGGTCATGGAGCCGGATCGAACGCTCGGACTACCCCTCGATAGGTGTTGCCGGCGTACTCGACTGCTCGGCGAACAGCCTCTACCTCCTCGCGTTGGCCGACGGAAGCGTCACCTGGGTGGCCGCTGTGGTGTCGTTGTATCCCGTGGCCACCGTGCTCCTGGCACGGGTGATCCTCAAAGAAGAACTCTCTCGGTTGCAGATCGCCGGCCTGATCATGGCCAGTTCAGCGCTCGTGTTCGTCGGTCTCGGCGCCTCGTGAAACTTGCCCGACTTGTCCGTGTTTTCGGCACCAATCCGTTGAAAACATGCGCATCAAGATGGTCTTTCGTGGGTCTTTTTATTTAAAATCGGTCGGGACCTTGAGGATGGCCGGTCCGCCTCCGATATGTCCCTTATGAAGTTCGCGGGGGAATCAGGCCGGATGGCCATGGCTTGGAAGATCTGGTTTGGCGTAGCGATTACCCTGACCACGGTCTATTTCGTCGTGGAGAAATCGGCAACGTCAAAGCTGGTGCTGTACAACGGCGTTGGCCTGCTGTCGATCGTGCTGTTGCTCGTCGGCGTCGCGATCAACAAGCCAGACACGTTGAAACCGTGGCTGTGGTTCGCCGGCGGTCTGGCGTCGTTTTTGATCGCCGACGTCATCTACTACGTCATCGAGCTCCGAGCTGGCGAAGCAGGACCACCGTTCCCGAACCTCGCCGACGGGTTCTATCTGGGCATGTACCCCTTGATGATCGTTGGGTTGATCAAGCTGGTCCGTGCTGTCGCACCTGGACGAAGTCGGGCAAGCCTCATCGATGGCGCCATCGTGGCCGTTGCCATGTTCGGCATCATCTGGGTGCTGTTCGTCGACGATGTCATCGTGGTCGAACAGAGCTTCGCGTCGCTCGCCGTGTCACTTGCGTACCCGGTTATGGACGTCGCACTGCTCGCCGTTGCGGCCCGACTGCTCGTCACCGTGCACCTGAAGCACCCACCGTTCGCGTTGATCGTTCTCTCGATCGGAGCGCTGGCGCTTGCAGACATGGCCTATCAGATCGCTCTTAACAGCGAGGCGGGGTTTGCCACCGGTACGTGGATCGACGCCTTCTGGCTGACGTTCTATTGCGGCTTCGCCGTCGCGGCACTGCACCCCGCACTTGCACACGAGACACCGCAGCACAGCGACCAGGACCGGCTGACGCCCATCCAGCTCATGATCATGTTCTTCGCCACGTTGAGCGTGCCCCTGATCGACCTCTTCTGGGGCAACCCCGAAGACCGAACGGTCACCATTGCTGCATCGGCGTTTCTGTTTCTCCTGATTCTGCTGCGCATCTATGACCTCATGAAGACGGTCGAACAGGGCCGTGATCGGCTTCGCCACGACGCCGAGCACGATGCCCTGACCGGTCTCGCAAACCGCGTACGATTCGCCGAACGGACCGAAGCGGCGCTCGCCAAAGCTGACCGGAAACACCCGGTCGCGGTTTTGTTCATCGACCTCGATGACTTCAAGACCGTCAACGACAGCCTTGGGCATCAGGCCGGCGACGAACTGCTCGCAGAGGTCGCCAACCGCCTCGAAACCGTTGTCCGAGACGGCGATACCGTCGCTCGTTTCGGTGGCGACGAATTCGCCGTGCTCCTCGAATCAGCCGTCGACCGGCGAGACGCCATGAATGTGGCGCGACGAGCACTCGACGCCTTGGGCGAGCCGATTCCAATCGGTGAACGTGCGGTTCGTGCGCTCGCCAGCATCGGCATCGCCATGGACCTCGATGGCGGCAGCGATGTCGACACGATGATGCGCAATGCCGATGTCGCCATGTATCTGTCGAAATCGCGCGGCAAAGGACGATACGAGTTCTTCGAAGAAGCGATGCACGAGGATGCCGTCGAACGGCTCGATCTCAAAGCCGATCTCCAGCGAGCGATCGACGAAGAAGAGTTCGTCCTTCATTACCAGCCGATCTTCAATCTCCAAAACGGCAAGGTCGACCTCGTCGAGGCCCTCATTCGATGGAAACACCCAGAGCGTGGACTCGTCGATCCCGATCGTTTCATCACCTTGGCCGAAGAAAATGGACTCATTGTTCCAATCGGCAACTGGGTCATTCGCGAGTCCTGCCGTCAAGCAGCGTTGTGGCACAAGATTCCGGGCTGCGAGGACATTTCGCTCTCGATCAACCTCTCGATGCGCCAGCTCCAGGACGATCAGCTGATCAACACGCTGACCAACACCATCGCGGCCACGGGCGTGACGGCGAGCAACTTGGTCCTCGAGATCACCGAATCGATGTTGGCCCTCGACGCCGAACAGAGCGTGGGTATTCTTGGTCAACTCAAGACCATCGGTGTGAAGCTCGCGATCGACGATTTCGGCACCGGCTACTCGTCGCTCAGCTATCTCAAGGCGTTTCCGGTCGACGCAATCAAGATCGACCGTTCGTTCATCAACGAGCTCCATCGATCGTCGACCTCATCGGCGCTCGTCGAAGCGGTCGTCAACCTGTCGACGGCCCTTGGTGCCTATACGGTTGCCGAAGGGATCGAATATTCCGACCAGGCCGACATCCTTCGTCGCCTCGGTTGTGATCGAGGCCAGGGTTTCTACTACTGCCGTCCGCTACCCGGTCCTGCGCTCACCACGCTTTTCCGCGAACACCTCGACGAAGAACTCGAGCCTCTCGAGGCTTGGCGTCAGTCGGCGGAGAAAATTCAGGAACGGAGCTACGACACCGAAGTGCGCTTCGGCATCAACGAAATTCGTACCGTGGCCAAAGACGTCGATGACTTGATCACCGACCTCAAGATGCCCGTAATGTCGAGTTTCCCTTGGCTGCAACACTGGTCGGAGGCGTTCACCAACTGGACGCCGATGATGGTCGAGGTCCGAACACCGCAGACGCAACAACTCGCTGGATGCGCAATGCTCGCCATCGACAAACGCGCCGAAGGTGCGACCATCGTGGCGATGGGGCACAGCAGCTCGCTCTACGCCGGCCTTCCCGCGCGTGACCCTGCCTCGGCAAAGGCACTCGCGAAGGCCATCGTTGCCGCACTGAACGACGTGGCCGAAGTCTGGTCCCTCGATCTCGAACAACTCCCCGATCACGACCCCACGCTCGGCTTCCTCAACGAGGAACTCGACAACGGTCAACTCCTTCCCGAGCTTCGTGTCCCTCGCGTCGTGTTCTCGACTGCACACAACGCCGATGAGGTGCTCAGCAAGAGCAAACGCAAGCAGCTCCGCAGAGCGAGGTCAAAGATTCAGAACGCTGGCCTCGAGATGGTCATTGCGTTCGACCGGGGTCGTTCGATCAGCGCCGAACTGCTCGACGAGGTCGAAGCGGTGCACGTCTCTCGTGACCGCCATGCTCGCCGCAACAGCGACCTCGACCGCCCCGCCGAGCGCGAGTTCTGGCGTCGAGTTGTCGAAGGCGGCCACGAGGAATGGGAGATCGAGATCGCGACCTTGCGTCTCGACGGAAACCTTGCGGCTTACGCAGTGGCGATTCTCGACGAGGACGTCTACCGCATCTACGACGGCCGCATGAGCACCGAGTGGCAGCACTATTCACCAGGTCGACTGGTCGAGGCCGCGGCCCTGCAACGTGCGCTTGCCGATCAACGGTTCCAAGTGCTCGACTGGATGTCGGGCATCGCTGCGGAAAAACTTCTCACGACCAACTTCGCAGAGAGCCGAGCTCGCCTCGTCGCCACATCGGGCAGCCGTTCGATGAAGCCGCGGCTCACCAAAACAGCGCTCAGCGGGGACACCCCCGAAGCCGCTGCCGCCTGACCCTCAGCGGGTTTGTAGAACGAAGGGGAGGACTGGGCCTGCGCCAGCTTCTTGGAGCACGTGGGCGGCAACGGTGATGGTCCAGCGGCTGTCGGCGGTGTCATCGATGAGCAGCACTGGCGCCGAACGCAGAGGTTCATCGGGGAGCTTGGTGGCGTCGACCTCGAGTAGCCCCCACACATTGGCGAGCTGAAAGGCGCTATTCGACTGATCTGCCTGCCACCCCGCGCTCTCGCTGCGCACCAGCCCGCCGTAAACCGGCAGTTTGCCGAGCTTGCCCACCTCGGCGGCGACGGCATTGATCAGCACGCCGTTGCGACGTGACGGCATCGTGCAGATCCACGCCGGTCGTTGCTCCCAGTCCCAGCGACGCAGAATGCCGACGATGCCGTTGATGAGATCGGGCGAGATCGTCGTGTTCGACCCGTCGAGCAATGACACGACGTCTGGCCCCCAGCCACCGTCGCCTACCCGGCTGAGCGCCCTGCCCACACGCGCTTGCCGTGCCGGTGTGATCTTTCCCTTTGGCTCGTCGAGGCTTGGCGCCCACTGACGTCGAGGCTCGATGACGATGTCGACGCCACGCAGGTGGTCCCGTGCCTCTCGGGCTCCTGCGCTGACTTCGGCGGTCCAGCGGAGTGGTTTGCCCGCGCTGGCCAGACAACGATCGCAGCGGCCACAGTCGTCGGCCTCGGCGTCGTCGAGCAGGTCGCGGAGGTAGCGAAGACGACATCCCTCGTGCGCGGCGTATCCACGCATTTGTTCGCTCTCGACCGCGCGCAGCTCGCGAAGTCGGTCGGCGAGCTCGCCGTCGTACGACCAGGCCATGCGTGACCGGAGCCAGCCACCTTTCGCTCGAACGACAGCTCCCTGCACGTCGAGAATGCTGAGGAGCGTGTTGAGTCGCGACCGCCCCATGTTGACCGCTGCCTCGAGCCGAGGGATCGACATGGGCGACGTTTGGTCGAGCTGCGACAACACACGAGTGCATACCTCTTCGCTCGGCATCGAGACCGACTCGAACCAACGCCAGATTCGTTCGTCCTCTCGCGGACGTGGCAGCGCGATGACCTCGGCATGGTCAATGCCACGGCCAGCGCGACCAATTTGTTGGTAGTAGGCAACCGGTGTCGGCGGCAGTCCGAGGTGAATACAGAACGCCATGTCGGACTTGTCGAAACCCATGCCGAGCGCGCTCGTGGCCGCGAGCGCCCTCAACTCGTTGTTGCGCAGGCGGAACTCGAGTCGTTCGCGATCTTCGGGGGTCGTCGACCCCGAGTACGCCGCAACGTCGTGACCGCGTTGACGGAGCCAGTCGGCAGCGGTGATCGCCTGGTCGACGGTGAGCGCGTAGATGATCCCCGACCCCTCGATCTCGCCGAGATGGTCGGCGACCCAGGCCAGCCGCTCGGCGTCGTCTTCGAGCTCGATCACGCTGCAATGCAGTGACGCACGGTCGAGGCTGGTTCGAAGGACGACGGTGTCGGACCCCAGCTGCGCTGCCACGTCGTCGGTGACCCGCTGATTGGCTGTCGCAGTCGTTGCGAGAATCGGGGCCCAGTCGGGAAGTTCATCGATCACCGTTCGAAGCCGCAGATAGTCGGGGCGAAAGTCGTGTCCCCAGTCCGAGATGCAGTGCGCCTCGTCGCACACGAGCGCAAAGGGTCGAGCCAACATCATCGAGAAGACACGTTGGCGAAATCCCGGATTGGCGAGGCGCTCGGGAGCGATGAGCAGCAGATCGATCTCGTCGGCGAGGAGCGCATCTTCGATTTCTCCCCAGTCGTCGATATTGGCCGAGTTGATCGTTTCGGCTCGCAGGCCGAGCTTCGATGCTGCTGCGACCTGATCACGCATCAGTGCCAGCAACGGCGAGATGACGATGCTCGGGCCCCACCCGCGGTCACGAAGCATCTTCGTGCTCGAGAAGTAGACGGCCGATTTTCCGAATCCGGTGCGAGCCACGAGAAGCGTGCGCTTGCGGTTGGCGACCACTGCCTGGACCGCCTCGAGCTGTTCGGGTCGCGGCACCGCGTCGGGACCAGCCAAGAGTTGCACGTGCGCGGCGAGCTCCGTAGCGACTTCTTCAGGAGTCGGCCTTGCTGGTTCGATCAGTGCTGCAGTTCCCATGGGGGTCAGACCCTACGAGGTCGCGCTGACATCAGTTGGTGGTGTCGCCCGGCGAGTCGCCGAGAAGGTAACGCGGTCCATCGCCCAGCGACGCTGCCACGTCGCCCACGTTGTAGATCGCACAGCTGTCGAGCGAGAGACATCCGCAGCCGATACAACCATCGAGTTTTGTGCGTAGCAGCGTGAGATCTGCGATGCGTTGGTCGATTTCGTCGGCGAACGTCGAGGCCAAACGAGCCCAATCCCGTTCGGTCGGCGTGCGTTCGTTCGGCAGGGCGTCGAGCTGTGCCTTGATCTCGTCGAGCGAATAGCCGAGCCGCTGACAGATTCGGATGAAAGAAAGTCGCCGCATCGTTGAACGACGAAACCGGCGGTGTCCCGATGACGCCCGCTCCGATGAGACCAATCCGATCGATTCGTAGAACCGAATGGCCGAGACGGCCAGGCCAGTACGCTCGGCGACGGCTCCTATCGACAGCGGCGGGTCTTGACGCTTTCGGCTCATGCGTCGCTGACACTCTCAACCGCTGATCTACACATTACTTGAGATGTTACTGCACTCGAGATATGAGTGCGCGGGCGATCCTACGGCGCGGAACCCCCGAGGTTGCCCCCGAGCCGGATCAGGTTCCCGTCGGGGTCGAGCAGCGCAAATTCCCGCAGGGCGTAGTCGGTATCGACCGGCGGCAACACTCGACCCGCCTTGCCCGCAACAACGGCAAACCCCGAGGATCGTGCCGCGAGCTCCCATGCGGCGTGCAACGAGTCGATCGGCTCGACGGAATCGAATCGAACGTACGCGGCGTGATCATTGGCCTTCGATTTCACCTTGCCAGCGCCATAGAAGTGCAGCTCGAGCGTCATTGGGTGGGTGATGATCAGGTAGTTCGCGCCGTATCGAGCTTCTTCGGTGAACCCGAGCATCTCGAAGAACGCCGCGGTGCGGTCGAAGTCGCTACTCGGAAAGATCGGAATCTGAGTTGGTGCGTTCGGGGTCGCCATCCCTCTGGTTTAGCCCATCCGACCGAAAGATCGCGCCTCACTTCGGCCGCACTCCTCGAAATTCGAAGGATGATGATGCGCTGCGCACCATCAGACTTCGAATTTCGAGTTGTCAGGCGATAAATTGACCGGCGTTGGGGGCGCGGTAGACCTCGGTGTGGTCGGGGGCGAGTGTCTCGTTGCCGAGGATGAGGTCGGCGGCTCGTTCGGCGATCATCATCGTCGGGGCGTAGATGTTGCCATTGCTCACCGCAGGCATCACCGATGCATCGACCACATAGAGTCCCTCGGTGCCGTGCACCTGCATCGTGTTCGGATCGACGACGGCCATCGGATCTGACGCTGGCCCCATCTTTGCGGTGCACGAGGGGTGCAGGGCTGTCTCGGCGTCGCTGCGAATCCAGTCGAGGATCTGTTCGTCGGTCTCCACCTCTGGCCCCGGCGACACCTCGCCGCCGTCATAGGGAGCGAAGGCCGGCTGGCTCATGATGCGGCGCGCCGTCCGAATCGCTTCGACCCATTCCTTGCGGTCGTTCTCGGTGGACAGATAGTTGAACTGCACGGCTGGATGTTCGCGCGGGTTGGTCGAGCGAATTTTCACCGTGCCGCGAACATCGCTGTACATCGGTCCAACGTGTACCTGGTAGCCGTGACCTCCCTCGGGAGACGAGCCGTCGTACCGAATCGCGATCGGCAGGAAGTGGAACATGAGATTCGGATACTCGACCTCGTCGTTGCTGCGAACAAAAGCTCCCGCTTCGAAGTGATTTGTGGCAGCGGGGCCCCTGCGGAACAGCCACTGCAAACCAATGAAGGGCATTCGCCATTTGGCGTTGTACGGCTGCATCGACACCGGCTGCGTGCACGAGTGTTGGATGTAAACCTCGAGGTGATCCTGCAAGTTCTCGCCAACACCTGGAAGGTCGGACACGACGTCGATGCCGAGTCCGTGAAGGTGCTCCCAGTCACCGACGCCACTGAGCTGCAACAACTGCGGCGAGTTGAACGCTCCCCCACAACTGATCACGTTCTCTGCGCGTACCACGTGCGTCTTGCCGCCACGTTTGTATTCGACGCCGACCGCCTTGTTTCCCTCGAAAAGAATCTTGTTCGCCTGCGCCAACGTCTTGAGCGTCAGGTTCGGGCGATCGAGAACCGGGTGGAGGTAGGCGCGAGCCGCGCTCATGCGACGCCCGCGGGTCATGTTCTTGTCGAAGATCGCAAACCCCTCTTGACGGAAACCGTTCACGTCGCTCGTCGCCGCAAACCCCGCCTCGGGACCCGCGTTCAGCCACGCCTTGAAAAGAGGAGTGCTCGCCGGACCTGTCTCGAGCTGCAAGGGTCCGTCATCGCCGCGCCATTCGTCGCCGCCAATGAGTCGGTTCTCCATGCGCTTGAAGTACGGCAGGCAATGGGCGTAGTCCCAGTTCTCGAGTCCCTCGGTGGCCCCCCACTTGTCGTAGTCCATCGGGTTCCCGCGCTGGAAGATCATGCCATTGATGCTCGATGACCCGCCGAGCACCTTGCCGCGAGCGTGATAGATCCGACGCCCATTCATGTACGGCTCGGGCTCGCTCTCGTACTTCCAGTCGTAGAAGCGGCTCCCGATCGGATAGGTGAGCGCGGCTGGCATGTGGATGAAGACATCCCACTTCCAGTCCTTGCGACCGGCTTCGAGAACCAACACTTTGTTGCTCGGATCGGCGCTGAGCCGGTTGGCCAGTGCGCAACCGGCACTACCCCCACCGACAATCACATAGTCCCAGTGGGTGCTGTCGTGCTTCGCCATAAATCCCCGATTCGACAAAACGGTACAGTACCGTCTCGAACCTGGTGCTCAAGCCTGTCAGTCGGCGAAGAGTCCCTCGAACTCGGGTAGTTCGCAGTCCGGGATTTCGACCTTGGTGGTCGATCCGGATCGATCAACCGTGATGTCCATGCAGGCGGCAAAGTCTTTCATCGCGTCCTGGAGTTCACCGAACGCCCCGTCTTCGAAGAACGGTGCGAGGGGACTGTCCCCGTCCTCGAACGAGAAGTCCTCGCCGAAGAATCCTTCGCCATCGAGAAACCCTTCGGGCAGATCGAATCTTTTGGCGAACTCGCTCGGGTCGAAGAACATCACCGGACCATCTGCGTGCTCGGCGACGAGATCGAGAATGCGCTCGATCTGTTCCTTGGGGCCGCGGACTTCGACAAACGTCTCGTCGTCGAAGTAGGCCGAGGCGGTCACTTCGTCTCCGTTGGTGGCCATCCAGAGGGTTTGGTCGTCGATCGAACGAGTCTCGTCGGACGCCGCCTCGGCTTCGGCGGCGCGGGCAGCAGCGTCGTCTCCGCTGATCACGACGATCGCGAATGACTCGTCGCCAAGATCGAGTTGTAGGTCGAAGTTCTCGTCGTTCAGACCAGCGAATGGACCTCGGAACGTTTCGTCTGTCGGCTCCAACGGCGGCGCTTCGGTAGTCGAATTCTGCGCGACCGACGTCGAGGTGGTGGACGGCTCGACCTCTGTGGCGAGCCCTGCCGGATCTGCCGACGAAAGCTCAGTGCCGTCGTCTGATGCCAACGTCACGACGTCTGGTCGGTCGTTGTCGATCAGCGCGACGCTGACAGGAATTGTCACTGCGGCAACGAGCACAGCGACCGCACCGCCCACGACCTTGCGGCGTCGGTTTCGCCTCCGTCCAACCTCGGCGACGAGCGAATCGATCGATGGCGGAGTGGGCACCGGACCCAACGCAGCGCGTCGGCCAGCAGCTTCGAGAAGGTCAGTTGAAGGCATGGAACAATCGTCTTTCTGAGGAGTAGTTCGGGCCGAGATCATCGGCGAGTGTTTGATGAGCCCGGCGAAGCATCGTTGCAACCGTCCCGCGTTTCACACCGAGGGCCTCGGCGATTGCCGGCTCGGTCAGGTCGGCAACGTACCGAAGCACGAGCGCCGATCGAGTGCGTTCCGGCAACCGAGAAACGGCGCTCCACAGCTCGTGGTCAGGTTCGATGGGTGTCGATGTCGTTTTCGTCCAACCGAGATCGGCGGCGACGGATCGATCGCGCGTTCCCCGCCGCAGCCGACGACGCGCGTCGTTCAGCGCCACTTTGTACAACCATCCACCGGGACGATCCATCGTCGAGACGCGATCCCACTTCGCGAGTGCTCGCACGAACGCTTCGGACGCAGCATCGGCCGACACTTGGCGGTCACCGGTGAGCAACGTCAGAGCATTCACGACACGGGGATACTCAGTTCGGTACCACGAAGCGAAATCGATCATCGGGACAACAAGCCTCCTCGACAACAAAAGGTAGACACGTTGACAACGAAAACTTTCGCGGCCTCGGTCGTCCTCCCGGCAGACTCGACAAATGGATAGAGAGGACGACCGTCCGCGAGCGCTGCAACTGGCAGCTCGGGTGGAGAAAATCGACCCTCCGCTTCTCGAACACATCTTTGGTGCAGCAGCGCTGGGGGTCGTGGCGTTGCTCGACGATCAACGCAGCCTTCCCGGCGGCGAGTGGCACGACCAGGTCGCTGCCTGGAACGGATCTCGAATTCGCAAGATCATGCGCCGAGCTCGGGCATCGGCGTGGGAGCGCGCCCAGGCAGTTCCAGGCTTGACCATTCGCCATGGCACGGCCGAGGTTCGAGTTTTCGTGCCCGGCGTCGTCGAAGAAGCTCCGCCCGAATTGAGCAAGCTACAGATCAAATCGACACCCCTCGACGAACCCGCTCGGATCGAGCGACTCGACACCGTCAATGACCCAACGCTGACCGTTTTGCTCAACCCGGCGGTCGAAATGAGCTGGGGAAAACGGGGCGCGCAGGTCGCGCATGCGGCTCAACGGTGTTGGGAAAACTTCGATCGGCGCGACCGCCTCGACTGGAATGCGGCAGGTCGACCAGTCCGGGTGTTCACACCGACCACCGAACTCTGGAATCGCGAGCTCGACAAGATGTCGACCACGATCCGCGACGGGGGTTTCACCGAGATTGCTCCGGGCACGCTCACCGCTGCGGCCGAGCTGAGCCGAACCGCTGACCGCAGCGGAGCGGCCAGCCATCACTAGGCGTCGAGCATGGCCACGAGCGCACTACTCAGATCGAGTGGGTCACCTTTGTGGAAGAACGCGGCAGCACCGGCGCCGATCATCTCGGCACGCACACGAGATCCACGTTTCGCCGAGAAGACGGCGACCCGAGTTTCTGGCGACACGGCATGGATGGCCATGATCGCCTCGACTCCACCGGCCGGCATTTGAATGTCGACGACGGCCAGATCGACGTGCTGGGATGAGGCCAGCGTTGCGGCCTCGAGACCCGAATGGCCGATTCCAACCAGATTGAATCGGGGATCATCGGCGAGCAGTTCGGCGAGGGCATCGCAGACCCGAACATCATCGTCGGCCACGATGACCGAATACGTGCTGATCTTCATGTCAGTCATCGAATCTCAGTCATCGAGCGTCACCAGACGCAATCTTGCTGCTTTGACCACCGCTTCGAGCTTGGAGTGCGCCTGGAGCTTCGTCATCGAATTCCGGATGTGATTTCGGACCGTGTGCAGACTGAGGAAAAGTTCGGCAGCGATGTCTTCGGGCGACTTGCCCATCGCACTCAGCTGCAACACTTCACACTCGCGAGGAGTCAGTTCATCAGCGTCGAATTGTTCGAAACGTTTGAGATTCGAGAGATGTCGAACGACCTCAGGAGTGAAATGAGACTCGCCCTTCGCCGCCGCTCGAACACTGGCAACCAGGTCGGCGTGATCAGCGTTCTTCGACAAGAACCCGAGCACACCCGCATCGAGCGCCTGCGACATGACCCGTCGATCGGCGGCAGCGGTGACCATAACGATCCCCGGAGCGTCATCGGAGGAAACGATCGACTTGATCAGATCGACACCACTGCCGTCTGGGAGTCGATAGTCGACCAACACGACATCAGGCATTTCTTCGGCGAGAACCGTGGTGGCCCGAGCGACCGTATTTGCCGTCGCAACGACAGTGAAGTCGACCTCATCGGACAACAACGCCTTCAGACCCAAAGCAACCACATCGTGGTCATCGACGATCACGATACGAATCGGTTCGGTCGCGGAAGCTGCGCTCATCTTTCCATTGTCGGGCGTCGAGGGCGGGAACTCAACAGCACACGTGTGTCATCGTCAGAACTTCTTCTCCCAGACCGCGTGGCGTGAGAACGCGCAGAACCCCCGACCGGAGTCGGGGGTTCATGGTGAGGTGCCGGACGGCCCTCATGTGCAGTGGATGTGGATCAGAACCGCAGCGACCGGCGACGATCTTCGAGCAGGAGGGCGGCACCGAGGCACACGAGCGCTGCGCCCGAGAGAACCATGACCCAGGTGTGGGCCGACGGCCCAGTGACCGCAAGCTGTGGGGCTGGCGCAGGAGTTGGTGCGGCCGCAACGACCGGCGGGGCCTTCACCTCGACTGCTGGCTTGACCTCAACCGGCACGTCGACAACTTCTTTGACCGGAGGTTCGACGACTACCTGAACTGGGGGTTCGATGACTTCCTTCACAGGAAGAACTGGTCCGGCCACCTCGATCTCGGGCTCGACGACGGGAAGGGGCGTGACGACGGTGGTGAAGCCCACGCAGGTCGGCCCAACCGAGTTGACGCCGCCCTGACCAAGGTGATGAACGGAGATGGCTTTGGACTCACCGATGATGACGCCCTCGAAGGTGTCGACGGTGCTCGTCGACTCATCGGGAATGTCGGACGACGCCGGCGAGGTGTAGCCCGAATCGAGCATGAAGTACCACTGCTCCTGGGTCTGCTCGACCTGACCGGGGTGATCGACGTGATCGTCGAACGAGTGCATGGTGATGTCGTAGGTTCCAGCAGGAAGCGAGATGGCGTATGGCCCTGCGGAGTCGCTGATGCCGTCGTTGAGCAGGCGCGTACCGTCGAATCCGAACGAATATTCGCCGCAAGCGCTTTCAGCGTTCGCTGCCGATGCGGTGCCAACAATGGCGGCACCACTCAAGAGCAGTGCTGAAGCGGCGATGCGAAGGGAACGACTCGATCCAACGGTCATGACAAGAGCTTCTTTCGTGATGCGTGCGCAAACCATTTGCTGCACGTTCTCACTATCGGGCAAGGACCTCGTTGTTTCCATGACACAAACGTGTCAATCTGCCGACAGTTTTCACGCAGAGCGTCATGACATCGCCCGACGTGCAACCAAAGTAAGGTCGATGCCATGAGCGAGCCAGCGGCGGAGTCGATCGTGGGCCTCGCCGGTGTTCACTCGATCGCACCCGAAGGTCTGCGGTCACTCGTCGACGCTCAGGCTCGCATAGTCGAGTTGATTGCATCTCGATCACCGGTCGAGTCAACGCTCTTCTCGATCGCTCGAGAACTCGAAGCCGCATTGCCCGGAGTCGACGTTGGATTCTTGATGTCCGATGAAGAATCTGGCCACAACACGACCACGGCTCTCGAATTGTCCACACCGCTGGCCAAGGCAATCCGCGCTTTGCCGATTGCCACCCTGCTCGAATCCGTCGACGGAGTTGATCCTTTTGCCCCAGCGCCACTCGACCTCACCTCGACCATTGCGGGTTTGGCCGATCTCCGGAAGGCGATGTCCGATGCCTCGATGGCGGTCGCTTGGCTCTCGCTCGTCACCCCGGTCGAGGATTCCACGCCGTCGTGGCTGGTCCTCTTCGTGCCCGGTCGCTCGCCACTCGACGATGGCGAACGGGAACTCGTTCGTCGTTTCGCACACCTCGCTCGTCTGGCGATCGACCAACATCGCTCCGAACTTCAGCTCCACCGACTGATCGCCGACGAACGCCGGCGCCTCGCAGGGGTCATCCACGACGACCCAATTCAGGCGCTCACGGCAGTGGGGTTGCACATCCAGCGGCTGGCTCGACATGTTGACGGCGATGTCGCGACCCAGGTCGTCGAGTTGCACGGCGCGGTTGGCACGGCCATCGAACGTATGCGTCGTCTCCTCATCGATCTTCACCCGCCGACCCTTGACGACGATGGTCTGGTCTCGGCGATCGACGTCTACTTGGGTGAGGTGCTCGAACCGCTCGGTATCGAGTGTTCCCTGGACGAGACCGTGGACGAAGAGCCGTTGCTGGCGACAGCGTCGCTCGCCTACCGGCTGGCGGCAGAGGCGTTGTGGAATGTCGCCAAACATGCCGAGGCCTCGCATGTCGACGTTCGTGTCCGCATCGATTCCGGAACGGTGGAGATTCAGATCTCCGACGACGGCAATGGTTTCGACACGACCACGGTGCAGCGGCGCCGTGCCGGCCACATGGGCATTTCTGCGTGTCGAGAGCTCGCCACTCGAGCGTCGGGACGATGGACGGTCGAAAGCGCGGTCGGTTCCGGCACGACGGTGACACTGTGGCTTCCCGGTGCGAAGCCAATCGACGCCACCGACTAGTACCAGCAGCTATGAGATCAAGAGAAGGGTCGCGCCTCACTTTCTCCCTTCTTCACCACGGGGTCGCGCCTCACTTTCTCC